>Ga0228711_1002837_pt1 | contig 26880 bp, 15 predicted proteins | sample MedpolnodulmetaG_2_FD_177996 | JGI IMG/M metagenome (GOLD analysis project Ga0228711, IMG submission 177996) | Root nodule microbial communities from Medicago polymorpha collected in Santa Monica, California, United States - brown nodules | ecosystem: Host-associated > Plants > Roots > Nodule... | reverse complement strand
TATCTGAAACCTTATAAACTTAAAGGACCTATCCGAAACAAACTCGAAACTTAAAGGATCTATCTGAAACCTTAGAAACTTAAAGGACCTATGTGAAACAAACGTAAAACTTAAAGGACCCAGGGAGGTATTTGGCCAAAATTAAATTTAAACTACATATTAAAGCTCAAAATACAAAATATGGACTAAAACTCAAAAGCAAAACAAATTGGCGCAAAACCTAGAGCAAATAGACATAGAAAAACGATAAGAACAATGAAATTGCCTTCACACAACAATCAACAATAGCATCGTTCTCAAATAAATAAAGAGACACAAAACAGACAGCGGCAACAATAGAAATATAAATGTAAGTAATATTGATAATAAAGAAAGCGGCAATTAGTAAATTAGATATATGATATATCCTAAATAGAAAACATCATTACTTAATCAATTGCATATATCCCAAATATAATAGAAACATCAGGTAACCTGCACATAGGGATGAGAATAGGTTAGGCCGGCCTACAGGGGCGTACGGCCTAGCCTATGACAGGCCAGACTTTTTTCTTAAATAGAGAAGGTCTAGGCTTTTTTAAAAGTCTATTTAGCTTAAAAGGTCAGACCACATGTCATTCAAAAAGCCTATTAGGCCGACCTATTTAAGTAAATATTAATAATATTATTTATTATTATATTATATTTTATACTTTGAATTAAAATAAAAATTTGATAACTTTTTCAGCAATTTAAGATTATTAGTATACATTAATTGTTTGCATATTTAAATGTATTATTATAAACCAGAATTGAAATATGATACAATATATAGTCAAATTCCCTAAAAACTCATGTTGATTATCAAAAGAGAGTTTAATCTAATCAATATATTACTTCGGTAGTCTATTTAAACTTAGATCACATTACTTATTTAAAGATGTTCATATGAAATAAGCTTTTAAACAGACTAGCAGGTCGTATCAGGCTTTCAGAATGCTAGGCTCGGGCCTAAAAAGTAAGCCTATGACAGGCTGTAGGCCTTCAAAAAATTTGGCAGGCCAGACTCAGACCTTGCAAAGCCTAACTTGGCCTAACCTATTCCTGCCCCTACCTGCACATATTGTTTTTCCACCGCCTATCGCTCGTATCCCAGATATATCTGAAAAGTATCGGATAATTTCTTTTTAAAAAAATAAAATTTAATTTTTGGATACTCTCCTGATATGTATCAGAAAGGATCGGGCATGTATCAGTGCAGGATACGCAGGGGATACAGTATGTCATCCATTTTGAAGTATCTGAGCTTCATAGTTTAACCGTATTAAATTGAGTTTGAAATTTGAACCATCTGATCTCAAATCAACGGCCATGAACGGTTATAACATGAAACCGCGTGAAAACTTTACAGCAAGGAACCTATATCTGTTTTGATCTCAACCATTAGATGATTTGACAAAGTTATAATATATATCATCAAATAATGATCAAAGGATTGCAATTGAAAACTGTGTGAAACTGTGGGGTTTCTTTAGAGTAGAGAAATACTGGTCCTTATAGGACTGCAGTTCATGTGGTCACTGTGATATGTAGAGAGACGAGAGTGATTCGTGTTTTAAAGTTTTAACAAAACAAAAATATGGGTTGTTAAATGGTGGTGTGATTACGAGTTTAAGTAGAGATTCAGTATGGTGGAGGCATATTTTAAATAGTATGGTATGAGTTTCAGAATGACTAAGTTAATTGGGTTTTAAAAAATGGAAAAAAGTGATTGGTAATGGGAGGAACTCGTTGCTTGGCATGATCCTTGGGTGGAGACAATGGTTAACAAATTAATTTCGTAGATTATATAGTTTGACTATTCATAACAAAAGGTCAATGTTTTTAATCTGGTGTTGAATTGTGGAGAAGGGGGCGGGTTTATGTGGTGTTGCAGGAGTATGTTTTTTGATTCGAGGAAGAGTTGGTTGTAGGGTGTTCTTCGTATGTTGATAATCTTATTTTGCAAGAGAACAAAGTTAAACGAACTTGCAGAAATATGCTTGGTAGCAAGTTTTTAGTCAAAGGAGCTTATGAGATGTTGATGTCGGACACATCTTATGCGATTTTATGTGGAATAAAGTTGTTCCAGTGAAGGTCTATATCTTCGTGTGGATGTTATTACAAAATAAACTTCCTACAAAGAATAATATTGTCGGTTGAGGAAAAGCTTTTATAGACTTGCATTATGCTAGTGGATGTGCCCTCTTTTGGTAATACTAGACTCTAACCCGTGCGATGCACGGGTATCACACAGGTTTTGAAGAATATAAATATCATATTGATTATACATTCAATACTATGCTATGAATCAACTGCAAAAAGGATAAAAAAATGCAAAAAATACATCAATTTAAGCTATTAACTTTGTTTTCTTACCAAATAATATTACCAGTTGTGTTCTTGAATTTCTTCTTTGTTAATAATGAAAAGAAATTGCAATCAGAAAAGGAACCGCTAGGGCATTTGTGACTCAAAAAAACTGTTTTAGTACGGTATATCAATTTTGGAAGCAAAAATATATCAATCAAAATGGAAGTGGCTTAGTGGTGAAAATTGTAAAGTGTAGTCATATGGTACCCGGTTCGATTCTTTGCAAAACCATTTTTTCATAAAATTTATTCAGACCCGCCAAAAAGGGCGGGATTAGGGTTAGGTCAGACTGTCTAACATTTATATATATAAAGATAAAGATTTGGATTTTAGTTTTGTATTGGTTGTGCATTATTAGTATCATGGTCTGTCAATAATGATTGGAAACACTGGTGGGTGTTACATGGTGATGAGAAGGCGGTGAATAAGGATGTTAGTGATATAGCGCATACTGTTGGCCTTAAGTTTCAAGGAGATAATAGTAATATGTTTGATGTGTTGTCTGGGATGGGTCGGAAAAAAAATAGGGATGTTGACACTGGTAAATAGTTCGGGTACACGGGTAGTAGGGAGACGGGGGTGTCGGAGGTGTGGGTAGGTTGTGATGAAAATTATATCCTGGAATGTTCGGGGGTTAGGGAGCTTTGAGAAAAGAAGAGAGGTGTGTCACTTGGTGGGGGAGAAAAATCCGTTTATCATTTGCATTCAGGAAACAAAGTTGTCTGTGTTTGATGTAATATTGTGTAGATCTTTGTGGGGAGGTGATTGTGTCGATTTTTCTTGTCGTCCCTCTGTGGGGGCTTCTGGTGGATTAGTCACGATGTGGGATACCAAAGAGGTTGAGGTGTGGTTCTCTATGTCTTTGGAGCATGTTTTGGTGATTTCAGGGTGTTTAGTGAAAACTGGAGTGCAATTTACTGTGTTCAATGTTTATGCTCCCTGTGATGCAGCGAGCCAGCAGGTGTTGTGGAACAATTTATCAAGCCGTTTGCATATGTTATATGATATGAATGTGTGTTTGTGTGGTGACTTTAATGCGGTCCGGCGTATGGAGGAACGACGTAGTATTGGCAGTGGGGCTTGATTCGGATCGTGTGCTTCTTTCAATAATTTTATAGAAGATAATTTTTTGGTGGACCTCCCTCTCCGGGGCCGCAACTTTACGTGGTTTCGAGGGGATGGGAATTCTATGAGCCGAATAGACAGGTTTCTGTTATCTGATAGATGGAACTTGACGTGGCCTAATTGTCTACAGATGGCCTTGTCTCGTGGGGTGTCTGATCATTGCCCGTTAGTGCTGTCAGTTGATGTTGAGAATTGGGGACCTAGACCGGTGCGGATGCTGAAATGTTGGGCGCTTTCTCCTAGTTATAAATCTTTTGTCTGCAATAAATGGAACTCGTTTCAAGTGGATGGTTGGGGCGGTTTTGTACTAAAAGAAAAGTTGAAACTTATCAAATTGGCTTTACGAGAGTGACACCAGAGTCATGCACAAAATTTACCAGCTAGAATTTCAAGATTAAAGGATAAAATAGAGGTCTTGGACTTGAAAGGGGAGACAGAACTATTATGTGAAGACGAGATTGAGGAGTTGCATGGGTTGTCGGAAGAGTTGTTTTCTTTGGTTCGTATTAATTCGAGTATATGCTGGCAACAGTCAAGAGAACGGTGGTTACGGGAAGGAGACACAAATTCGAAGTATTTCCATGGGATTATGTCTAATAGGCGACGTAGAAATTCAATCCCTTTTTTTCTCGTGAACGGGGTGTTGGTGGAGGGTGTTGACAACGTTCGGAATGCGGTATACAGTCATTTTTCGACACACTTTCAGCGGAGGCCCCTTCAACGGCCTTGTATGGACTCTTTAGCTTTCCGTTCCTTGTCTACTGGAGAGGGGGCGGCTTTGACCAGACCTTTTTCGGTGGATGAGGTGAGGAGAGCGGTGTGGGATTGCAAGAATTACAAAAGTCCAGGTCCTGACGTGATTAATTTTGGTTTTATAAAGGAGTTTTGGGACACTCTGCAGGATGATGTCATGCGCTTTTTACGGGAGTTTCATCGTAACGGTAAACTGGCCAGAGGAATTAATAGTACATTTATAGCCTTAATCCCAAAGATCGATAATCCTCAATGCCTCCATGACTTTCGACCGATCTCGTTGGTGAGTAGTTTATACAAAATCCTGGCTAAGGTGCTTGCTAATAGACTTCGTGGTGTTATTGGTTATGTTATATCAGATTCTCAGTCAGTGTTCATTAAAGGCCGCCAAATTCTTGATGGCATTCTGGTGGCTAATGAGATAGTGGATGAGGCTCGCAGGTCCAAGAAGGAATTGATTCTATTTAAGGTTGATTTTGAAAAAGCATATGATTCCATAGACTTCGATTATCTAGATGAGGTGATGAAAAAGATGGGTTTTCCAACTCTTTGGCGTAAATGGATTAACGAGTGTATCAGAACGGCTACTGCTTCGGTCTTGGTAAACGGGTCTCCTACGGATGAGTTCCCTCTGGGGAGGGGGTTGCGGCAGGGCGATCCTCTCTGGCCGTTTTTGTTTCTTCTGGCGGCTGAGGGGTTTCATCTGTTAATGGCTTCTCTAGAGGTTCATGATTTGTTTGCGGGTTATCCGGTGGGGCGAAGTGACACGACTGTTGTGTCTCATTTGCAATTTGCAGACGACACTTTAATTCTGGGTGTCAAACCCTGGGCTAACATCCTGTCAAATCCACGCCTCTAGTTCTTTTTGAAGCTTTATCGGGTTTAAAAGTGAATTTTGCGAAGAGTCAGTTGGTGGGGGTTAATGTTGCATCGTCGTGGTTATTAGAGGCGGCATCAATGTTGAATTGTAAAGTGGGTGCTATTCCGTTTGTGTACTTGGGTATGCCTATTGGCGGTAATGCTCGACGGCTATCTTTCTGGAATCCTATGATTAATCGTATAAGAACTAGACTGTCAGGGTGGAAATCGAAACATTTGTCTCTCGGGGGTCGCCTGGTCTTACTCAAATCTGTCCTGTCGTCGTTGCCTGTTTATGCACTTTCTTTCTTTAAAGCTCCGTCAGGTATCGTATCCTCTATTGAATCTCTTTTAAATTGTTTTTTTTTTTTGGGGGGGGGGGGGGGGTGACCACAGAAAAATATCATGGGTGGATTGGAATATTGTTTGTAGTAGTAAGGAGGTTGGCGGTTTGGGGGTAAGGAGAATTAGGGAGTTTAACATTGCACTGTTAGGGAAGTGGTGTTGGAGGTTGTTGGAGGATACTAATAGTATGTGGTTTAGGGTGTTGTCCGCGAGGTATGGCGTAGAGGGAGGTCGGTTGTTGGGAGGGGGACGGGAGGCTTCTATGTGGTGGCGCGATATTTTCGGTCTTTGTAGGGAGGAGTGGTTCGCAACCCACGTCCGTAAGTCGGTAGGCAATGGGGAGAACACTTGTTTTTGGTCTGATGTTTGGTGTGGTGGAGAGGAGTTTAGGGTCAGGTTCAATAGACTATATGATTTAGCGTTGTTTAAGGGAGCTTCAATGTCCGATATGCGACTTTTAGGTTGGGGGGTGAATGGTGAGGTTTGGAGATGGAGGCGGAGGTTGTTTGTTTGGGAGGAGGGGCTGTTGGGGGATCTCATATCTTTGCTTCAGAATGTGAATTTACAGGTTAATAATATTGACAGGTGGCGTTGGGCGCTAGAATCAACGAATACCTACTCTGTTCGAAGTGCCTACAAATTTCTCACTCCTCAACCTCCGTTAGTGTCTTCGGTGGATGCTTTGTTTCTGTGGCATAAAGACGTCCCGTTGAAGGTGGTGCTTTTTGGGTGGCGTGTGCTCCGTGATAGGCTGTCCACAAAGGACAACTTGTTCCGTCGTGGGGTTATTAACCAAGCATCTAGGCAGTGTGTGTCTGGATGCGGCTCTTTGGAAACGTCAAGTCACTTATTTCTACATTGTAATTTTTTTGGGTCTGTTTGGCATTTCATTTATAGATGGCTAGGCTTGTCAATGGTTGCACCTGCTCGGGTGCCGGATCATTATTATCAGTTTAGCGGTTGCGGTGGTGCCACAAAGGGCCACCGGTCCATCCTTCAGGTTATTTGGTTCGCGGCAAATTGGGAAATATGGAAGGAAAGAAATAATAGGCTGTTTAATGGCAAAGAATGCCCGATTTATAAGGTGTTCGACAAGATCAAGTCGCTTGCCTTCATGTGGTTGAAAGCGAAGAATACCTCTCTTTCCATCAATTATCATGGGTGGTGGCTTAGTCCGTTTACAATATTGGGGATAGGCTAAGGGTTTCTTCTCTGTTTCTTATTGTTCGCTTTGTACAGGCAACCTTGTAAATTGGCTTTAACTCTGTTGTCCTCTCTTTAGTACGTCTTGTGCTAGGAGTGACTCTTTTGTGGAGGTAATATAATTCATTTTATCTTCTTAAAAAAAAAAAGTAGTATCATGGTAAATAGTGTATTGGAACAAGCTTAATTCGGTTGGCTTATATTTGAATAGTAAAGTGCATCGTGAAATGCCAAAATTATTTGAATGAATTGTGTATGAGTTTTATTCACACTACATGTACTAACATTATTCATTTCTTCAAAAAAAAAAATGTACTAACATTATTCATAGTGCACTTTACTATTCTATTAGATGTCAATCTTATTTGTCAGAGGGTTTTCCTCCTTTATATTTGGATGACTTGTGTGAGTTATTTGGAAAGTTCGAAATGTCAATATCTTTCTATAAAAATAGCTTGTATTGGATTTATTTTTTTTTATAATCCTCCGGTTCTCAAGGAAAAATTACTCTATTAATCCGGAGTTTGATCTGGAGTCACGTGAAGTCTGGTAAATAATTATTCCACCTATGAATCGAACTTAGGTTCTTTTGAACAATATATCATTGGTGGAGCTCATTAACTATTTAAACTCAATTGCTTGGTCTGGATAATTTAAATTTACTATTAAATTGTTGTCATGGTGATTGTTCAAAAAAGAATCTCAAAAGATTTAATGTCTAGCTTCATCAATAGTAGTCACATCCTATGATGTGTTTGAGTGTTATGGTTCATTCTTTTGATAGGCTTCATTACTTTAGTATTTGTTTTTTACATCATTGAGACATCTTCAGCCTTGAGTAGTTTTCATCGATATATTTGTTTGATTTCGTAGAGAGAAAAAAAGAAAGTAAAAAGTGAGCTCACTCAAACTCTCTCTTTTTTACTGAGAGAAATCAATGTGGATCTCACACTTTAAAAATAAAATCCTCGTAAAGTGGCGGAACACACATATGTTTCATCTAATTAAAGAGGAAGTGTTTGAATGAGTCTTTAAAAGAGTGTTGTTAGCACTTCTCCGTGTATATGAAGTTGCAATTGCAAATATATCAACGACTTGTCTCATAGTTTTGTTGCACGGGGTATGTTTCATTAGAAGGTATCATTGAAGTAAAAGTTGTTACAGTTAGTTATAAGTGATATGACATGAGTCATGACATGGTATAAAGCCCACTTAAAACAATCCAAGAGTTCTACATTGTTTTACCAGTAAAGAATTACATTTTAAAATCACACCATAACTTGTTCTCTTTACAAATACAGTACAACTTGCAAAACATTCATTTCATTTCTCAAAAGAAAATAAAGGTTGAAATTCCACTCTTTAGAGCAGATTCACTTGGAGAGTGAACATAAAGAGAGGCTGTGAATTGTGATGAGTAATTAAATTAGCTATGCTACAACATAATACATAGTTGCTGCAAAGAAGTGTGACACATGAGCCAACCCAATGAAATAAGGCTAGTTGAAAAAATTGACTTGCATTTTTCAGCTAATCCTATAAGCAGGATTTTAACTAGATTGATTCACTTTGACCCTTGTAAAGAATAATCACGAGGGAAATGAACAAAAAGCCCAAATGGTCCAATTTTCACTTTAGCCATACAAGTATTTTTGAAGTATCATACAAACATAAAAAAGATTAAACTATGAACCTTATTCTATGAGTATTGTTAAATTAAACACTTGACCAAGATCACACAAAAGAAACACAGAACATATAAAAACCTAGTGATGCAACATTGATTCTGAAATTAGCCTCAAATTTGAGCTGTAATAGATGTTTGCTGCTCCTTTTGCACTACTTCCTGTTGGAGTTGCTGAGGTTGTTCTCCTTGCCAGTTCCACACAATGTCCTTAAGTGCTGGTCTAATCTCCTGTTGCATAAGCTTCTCATACTCCACTGTATCCCCATCAGACTTTTTAAGTTCCACAAGATGGAAGTGAGGAGTAATCTCGAAAATCTCGGCATCAATGTTCAGAATCCCTTTCCTTCCTTCCTTTGATCCTTCCAACTTTAACAAACCTCCATCTTTTTTCTTTACTTTCAATTGAAGACACTTGCAAATCTCTTCCAGCTTGGAGATTATAGTTGATGCAGGCTTGTTAGACGTAAACCGCATCTCTTTCTTTTGAATTCTGTCTTCGAACAAACTGGATAAATCAAAACCGGATGAGAAGGAGATGATATCAAAGGCGTTTAAGTTGTTGCAAGGCTTCGCCTGTTGTTTTGTCTCCGTATTAGAATCACCACCGTTCTCGGATACTTCAAACACTCCTTCAGCGTGGAGAGAAGTAAGTTCGCTGTTTTCAGTCTCGATGACAACGGGCTTCTCTAATCCTTTTTTAAACCAAGAATTTTCCATGATCTTGGCCATTGATATCCGAGTCTTTAAACTTGGATCCAATATTTTGGACAACAACCGGCGAACCTCTGGTGCAAACCATTTAGGAAATTTGAATTCCCCTTTACCGATTTTCCTGTACATCTCCATCAGATTTTGATCATGGAATGGAAGATAACCGGCCAATAGAACATACAAGATTACTCCGCACGACCATATATCAGCTTTACTCCCATCGTAACCCTTTCGGTTTATCACTTCTGGAGCAACATACGCAGGCGTACCACATGTAGTGTGGAGTAATCCATCTTGGCTCTTAGTTTCAGAAAGTGTACTCAAACCAAAATCTGAAACCTTCAAATTTTCATTCTCATCCAATAGTAGATTTTCAGGTTTCAAATCTCGATGATACACACCCCTGCTGTGGCAGTAGTCAACTGCGCTAACCAGCTGCTGGAAATATCTCCTAGCAACATCTGTCTTGAGCTTCCCTTTTGCTATCTTGTGGAAAAGCTCACCGCCTCTTGCATACTCCATAACAATGAAAATTTTGGTTTTACTAGCCATTACCTCGTAAAGCTCAACCACATTCGGGTGTCTGACTAATCTCATCACTGAAATTTCACGCTTAATTTGATCAACCATACCAACTTTGTAAACCTTTTCTTTATCAATTACCTTAATGGCCACACTTACGCCAGTTATAAGGTTCCTAGCATGGTAGACCTTCGCAAACGTTCCTTGGCCTAATAATCTTCCAAGCTCATATCTTTGCATAAGCACAGTTCCCTTCGGTTCCATTTCGGTAACACTTTTTCCTTACAACCAATACTACTACAGTACTACTATAGATTATATGGTGCTCAAAGCTCAACCATCTTCACAAACATCGGGTTTTGAGGTTATGCAACTACCGAGATTTCTAGCTACCTCAGGCACATGAGAACAAAATAGATATTGGTGGTAAACTAGATATCCAATCTCATCAAGTATTAAAAAGGTTAGCTCAGATGGAGATACAGCCTCATTAACCTCAGAGAAGGAACTCTTCACTTTCAACCACATCTTTCAGCATCCCCTGGTTTTGGTAATGACTCTAGGAAGCAATAAAGCTGAACCTGGTTAACTTTCAATTGCTCAAAAGTAAAACATGTAATGAAAGACACACCTGAAACAAAGACGTAAATTTAGTTGGAAACATTAAACAATCCAATCAAGATAAATGAATAAGATAAAAGCTATTCTATACATATAAGATGCATAAGAAACTGAAGGCCGTGATTAAATTTATAATGATATAGGTAAAATTTTACATATGTCATTAGAAAAAGCGACACATATCTGACCCCAAAACAAAAAGAGCATTAATAGCAAATGATTGAAAAGAGGCATAAGAAAACAAAGTCCGAACAACTACAGACTATAAGCTGTCAAAATTTAAGACTAGGGTGTTACAATGCTTAGGCAAAGCAATCAGGTTAAATCAAATAGAAAATCAGCTGATTAGATAAGCACCATGCCTGAACAAAAAGTTGAACTGATACAGATACAAGAATTTTGAATAATCTAAGGTATATGTATAAGAAACTATAATCTTATAAAAACAAATTAACTGAAAATAAGACTAGAGCTGTACAGAATTTCTCTATTGATCTCTGTACAAATATCAACATAAACAACAGAAAGAACATGAAACCTTTAACAAAATAACAATATTTTCTGTTTATAGTTCTGCAGATCTAGATCGGTGCCTATTCAATTCAAACAGTGTCAATATGTATCCAAATCGACTACGCAATTATTTTCATAATTTTTTTTTACATACATACATGTATCTACTAGTACAAACCAAGGCATCCGCTATAATTTTAGAGTACCAATACTTCGTAGCTGTTTGGGGACATCAATGCAGTTTGAGGAAGAAAGGAAAACCTAATTACCTAACAAGATTGAAGATAGACACCATGAACAAATCTTTACCAAAACATATTCATAACCTAACTCTCATAACTTCCACTTTCATATTCATAACCTAACTATCATAATCTTCCATTCTCCCTACCTACTTTCATATTAATTCCACATGCCCCTAATCTTTACCAAAACATGTGTTAATTAAGGTTAATGACAAAAAAATTTAAAAAAAAAAAAAAAACTTTATGATTTGCATGACTATCAATAAATTTGTATGCAATACCACAACTGTGCATGTTCTAAATCCTAGTGGATTTGACAGAAATCACAATGAATTTGACAAAATCACGTGACACCATGATTTTGTTCAAGCTGAAAAATATATTTTTGGTCGCGATGTCACATACTATCATTATTTTAAATTCACTGTCAATCCAAGCATAGAAGTGTACGTGTCCGTGCTTCATAAAAAAGAAAAAAAAAAGCAAAATACTTAAAATTACCTTATATGGTGCAGAGTAAAGATCTGAAGAACAAAGAAGAAAACTGACAAGTGTTTGAATCTTTAGAAGAATTATTTATTCATTTGTTAGTAGCTGCAAAATGTGTAACTAAGAAGAAAAAAAGTGGCAATAAACAAAACAAGAATAGAGAGAAAAAAGTTTTGTAGTTTTAACGTTGTTTGAGAAAACAAGGGACGCGTTAGTTGCTTGTTCTTATAACCCTTGGGCTCTAACTTCGTGGCAATTATGATTGTGACGTTTAGTTCTGTCAGGGCCAGATATTGTTGATTTTTTTTAAACTTTTTTTAAAAAAGTATAGTTTTAATTATTATTTATTGACATTATTTTTTGTATCGTCCAAATTAAAAGCAAATGATTTTATATTAATATTGTTTGATTTTATTACCGTTATTTATAGAAATTGTTTTGCTTTCTTTGATCGCCGTTTTCTCATTTTAAGAGTCAATGTATCAAATCACTCTGACTCGTTTTCCAAAACAAGTTCACAAAATGCTGATATAGATTTTTATTAAATTTTGATGAAATACATAGTACTATAAAAAAACTTACCAGTAAAAGCATAAATTTTATAACATTTTTTTAATAAGATGGTATCTTAATTAAAGTACGAGTGAAGACACAATATAATATGAGTTTATTTTTTGTCGAGAACTAAATTGATTCGAGAGAAAATTTTGAGAAACCATGCTGAATCTCCATTTTTAACCTATTTTAACAAAAATTATGTAATCAATATTATCATCTTAAACTTTCACGTATACCATTACATATGCTTGAAGCACATTAAAGATATCGTTTACAGTAAAGTTTATCCGTAATAGCAATTAAAGATTGCAATAAAATGAGACTATACAAAACTAAGATCTAAACATGCACTAAATTAAACTCAAATATTAGCACATTTTGAAAAAGTTAAAATAAGATGAGGTTGAAAAGATGAGGATGAGTTCTTTTTAATTAAAAACAGAAGCTGTAGCCTTGTTGACAATTAAATATTCAAGTGCTCAAAGATATTTAGCATCAAAACTATATAAAATTGCTCAAAGTGGAAGCATATCAACAACCATGATTCCATCAAATAAATTCAAATAAAATATTTATGTTATTTTTTTATAGCAAGTTTTATAGTATTCTTTGAAGCAAAGTTTAATCTAATCTCACTGCTAAAAAACAAAAATTAATGAGGGATATTTAGTGAGGGAAAACGTGAAATCTCTCTCTAATTCCGTCATTAAATTTTACGACCAAGGAATTTGTGAGGAATTTCATTTTTTCCGTCACTAATTTTCCTCGCTAATTTTGCTTTTTCTAGTAGTGTCTAATTAAGGACAAACTATTCACCTAATTTGCCAACTTATTTGGAGCCCCTTCAACGTCCATTTAGCCATCATATTCTACTTTTTTTAATAATAAAGAATTAAGATAACAATAAATATTTGTCGGCATCTGCATATATTATCCAATATCCCTTTAAATCAAAGCTCACATGGACGGTCATAATGCTCATGTATTATTCATCATCAACATCGATCATGTAGTAGTGCTTAGCTAACACACCGAGCAAAATATTAATTTGATTCATCATCACTCAAAAAAAAAGGGTAAATATAACATAATTTTCTATTTAATTAAGTTAGGGAAATAATGAAGAATCAACAAAATTGGCTTGTTTGATTGGTGGGACAAAAACAAACAATGAAACTTCACAATCTTGTGATTCACGACAAAGAACAAATCATGGATTGACACATTGCATATGAAGCCTCGTCGCAGCTGAACGCAGGTGTTCATGTTTTATGTTACGTATCTACGTATTATTGTTGTTTCCCACTAGAGAGTGACCATACATTGTTTCTGTTTTCTTTTTAATTATAGACCACATATACATTTTATTGATATGAATTACTTGTTTTTAGAACAAATTAAATATAGTAAAATAAATTTCTGTGTAGGGAGATTTTTGCATTAAAGTTAAATATTTGTTTCCTATGTTTTTTATGTGGCCGACAGACACTACATTTTCCACACTAGAGAAAAGAATTCCGGTGGTCTTAACTCGTTTGAATAAAATTGTGTGCAACATTCAAACATCAAAATAGTCTTCTCTCAACTCTCTTCTTCCAGTTTCATTCCTTCAAGCATGCTTGCGTTTTTATTTTATCATTCTGAAATATGGGATTTGACATGAGATCTGAACATATAAGATTTGGATTTGTAATTCTTTGTTTTCTAAACGAGGGTGTGAAAAAGACATTACTAGTTTTTTTTTTCTTCTATTGGTTTTCGTTTTGGTTCTCAAAACTTTCTTATTCTTAAAATAGGCTAACCCGTCCTAAACCGTAACATGCGATCCGTCCAATCCGAAGTCTAAAAATGGCCGAGTTTAGGTCTCATAACTCTGCTCGCAGATTGAACTGTCTGGTGCTCCCGCCAATCCGACTTGTTATCCACCCCTAGGTAAAAAAATGGATAATAAATCATGTTGTTGTGATCATATTTTGATAGTTGCGAACAAAACATTGTTCATTGCTAATGTGATATTTTCTACTTTTGTTTCATTTTGTGCTTAACTCAATTCCACAAACATGAATTTTTAAATTAATCATATCAAATCTAGACTATATCTCAAACTAACGTTTGATTTGTACTTTTCTTATATGTCTCTGTGTCATAAAAAAGAAATATTATAAATATATATTAAATAGATAATAGAAAAAGTGGAAATATGCAGTTTTTTATTTGCAATTACCCAAAAAAATATTAATATATGAAGTGATTTTCTATCCATTAAAATATTAATATTCAGTAAATACCCGTCTCGTGTAAGATATGATTAAAAATGTGGTTGATCTGAAAGGTAGGAGATTCAAAATAATTAAGGGTTCTATCTTTCATTTTTGTGTTTAAAGAAAACTCATTTGAGAGGATATATATTATGTGTATTCGATGAATCGTAGCGGATAATAGTCACTACTAAATGAAATAAGATTCTTTGTCATCAATGTTTTTATGGAGTCAAAACATTGGTGGCGGTCTGATCTAAATCTAACAATTTAGAAAATACAAATTTTGATTTTTACTCTACTATTAAAAAATGCCGAGTTGATTTTGAATTGTCTGATTTTGATCGAACAACTTCTGATGTATGATTGCGAGAATACTTGTACCTACTGACAGCATCAAATCGAGGACCTTCTAAATAGAATTGAATACTTTTCATCTTTTACACAATTTATAAATAAATAAAAACTAATCCGAGTATGAAATGAAGTTTATTAAGAATAACGACAACAATGCAAATCAGAAACACTATTATCAGAGCTTATCCCTTCACATCAAGGACATTTGTTTAGTTTTTTTGTACCAAAAAAAAAAAATGTGTTTCTTAAAAGAGAATATCACCAATCTTATCACAACATTACCGAAATTTGGCACGTTCCGTGAAGAATAATCATATATTTCACATCATGATATCATTAGGATCATTCATCTTAATAAATTATACCTCTAAAAAGTTTTTTATTAATTATATAAATGAAAGTTAATCACATGCTATATAAACGAATGAAATCAATGAATAGACAAAATAAAGATTAACTTCATGAAATATCTCTAGAAACCCTAATAAATGGCTTTGGATAGTCTTTATCCATATAGTGGGACAGGTCAACTGGAGTTTTCATTAAAGTTTCTGAGATAAAATTTTGATCTATTTTTACAATTAAAATTAAAAATATCAATAAAGATTTTTCGGTATTAACTAATGAAACATGAGTAAAAAATTATTTCAGAAAATGAAACATATTAGATTGAAATATAAAAATCCTTTAGTTTTTCTCCCTCAAAAAAAAAAATCCTTTAGTTTTTAAGATAATTTTTAAATATCATTGTATTATGCGCAAACTGTTCTATAAAGTATAAACTAATATTTTATTTTATTGAAAGAATAAACTAATATTTGATTTCTATAAAAATAATTTCCTTAATGGAAATTAAATATAAAAAAACAATATTTTTTTTGAGGTAAAATAAAATTATCATTTCAAAAAAAAATTAATTGTAACTCTTTTTTCCATATAATTTTTTATTTTCCCCATTTTTACAACTTAGTGGCTTGGTTGTAAGAACATTTTACGTAAATACCTAGATCACCACACTCTCCTTTTTCGTGTGCGTTTATTTTAGTATGTGTTGACCACTAAACCAACAACAACTTTTAAAAAAAAAAGAATAAATATTCAATTGGATAAACATCGAAGGGTTTGGGTAGTTCAACTCATTTTAGTTAAAGATTAAAGGAGTTGAAGAGTGAAAGGTTGAAGTTCAAATTTTGGCAAAAAAGAATAGATAATAATATAACAACTAACACATTAACATTGAAAAAAAATTGAACAAAATACAAAAAACAAATTGGATAATAAAAAAAAGAAAGCTTTGTTAAAAGATAAAATAAATCAAGATAAAAACAGAGGAGCGGAAAAAAATCATTTGATCGAATATTTTTTTTTGGATTTAAAGATATACATGCATTGTTATATTTGTCAACTTCAATTATTTCACAATGAAAATTCTCTATTTTTCACATCACACCACTTTTGTAAAAATATTTTGAAATTAGCGCCATAACATAAAACGAAGTGTTTCACCGGATAACTGTGTAAAATTAGTTTACATTGACCGTGCATATTCATTAAAGTCTAATTTTATACAACTAAATATATATACATTGTTAAAATATTACGAGGCATCCTAATCCTTTTTACAAAAAATATACTATCAAATCAAATAGAGTAAATGTCCAAATCTAGAAGATGAGCAACCTAAGGATAAGCACACATTCATACCCAAAAAAAGGGAGATTAGCACGACATGTTCAATCAATATTCTTTTTTTTAGGCAATGAATCAATATTCATATGTAAGAGGAAAGAGACATCTATATTTAGCGTTATATGATATCACAAACAATACTCTACCTCTAACAAAGGGAATTTGTGGAAACCAGGAAGAAAAAAAAAGGATAAGTACATCAATGTAAATACAAAGTTTTAGAAACCTTTACTTTTGCTTAAAATCAACTATTTTAAGCAAACTCAACTCTATCTATTAAACCTACCACTTTTTAATAAAACAATAAAGACCAAACTATTTTAAGAATGTTTGCTCATCTTCAAAAAATTGCTGTATGCAACATGACAATACTCATACCTAAGAAATAAAAATCAAATTGTTAAATTTATATTAGAAATTGTAAGCATTGGTAAAAAAAAATCTCATTTTTGCGAATTGGCAAATATTGCACATCTTTAAAATTGTAAAACACCGTTCAAAATAGATCATCTTTTATGCAGGGACCGAGGTTCGAACCGCAGACATCCCACGTTTAATTGTGTGAGTTCTATTCACTAGGCTACTAGACAAAAAAATAATAAAAATAGAATTTTTTAACTTGTGTAAGAGGTTAAGACGTGACACGTCAATTGAAACATGGGTTGATTAGTAAATATGAATTTATAATACTACCCCTAATTAGTCAATGAAATATGATTATATTGGGATTATTCAATGATTCCTAATTTTTTGTACTTATATTGTTATCCTCATTAACGTTGCAAATAAACACTTTGTTAAGCTTTTCAAATTTCATTTATTCCGGCAACACCAATTTTGTTTCCTCTTCTTCTTCTTCTTTTTTCTTTGGTCTCTACAGTCAAACTTTTGGATTAAAACAATTAAACCACTCCTAATACGAGTAAACATTGGCAGTTTCCAAAAATAAATTACTGGCAAATTAAAAAAAAACTAGAAAATTTGGTTCAATGTACTTTTTTTGTTTGAAAAGAAGAATATGAATTAAAAAAGTGTATAGTTGCTCACATATGCGTCATGTATCAGAATAGGGTTTGATCACTTATCACTTTGAATTTTATGTTTTGAAGTAAAGTATTGCAGCTGCTCATGTTTACAAATTATTATTTTTTGTTATATTTATAATTAATTTCAAAAGTTGGGTTTCATTGTTAATGGTTGCACTCTTTTATGGAATTTAAGCTAGTGGCTTGTGACGGAAAAAAAATGTTAGTAATTAATTGATATATTAGTTTCTTATTCATTGGAGTTTGAATCCAATACCTTTAATTCCTCGTCCTTTAGCTCGATGTTTTTTTTTTATATAAAGGCGCATATTATTATTTCACTTTTTATAAAGACTTAATATTTTTTATTATAAGCCTCCGATTTTTAAAGGAAGAATGCTTTAGTAATCAAGAGTTTGTTCACGGGGTAAGTAAAGTCTGACAAAAAATTATTCTAGAATCGAACTTGAATTCTTCCAAGCGAGACGTCCTTTAATAGAACTCATTAACCACTTGAATACAATCACTTGATTTTTGATAGATGAGTATGAGACATAATATTTTGATCCACCTTTCATATGAATTTGTGATGGATCACATACATCAAAGTGAACTAAAGTCAAACCAAATGACATTCTTTTATATAATGCACGTTCATCGTTACACACCTTCCCTTTAGATTTTCATTTGTTAAAAGAAGCAACATGCAGAAGTTGGAATCATTTCTTTTTCTAGATGTGAATGAGAGGGAGACTTAGATGTGAATAATAATCGATTGACAAGTAATTTGATGATGTGATAATCACATGCTAAGATTAGACGATTAGCTCATATGAGAATGAGAGAGTAATATATATGGTGAACATCTCAAATCAAATTGTCCCTTTAATATACATGTCAGCATTAATGGGTATTGTAAATCTCAGATGATTTTAAGTATTACCGACTGATCCTACAGTCCAACACGAGTTTTTTTCAGCGTGTTTTGTCCTCACTCGCATGCTTACCGGGAAACTTCCCAGTAGGTCACCCATCCAAAGACTACTCCAAGTCAAACACGCTTAATTGTGGAGTTCTTATGGTTTGGGCTACCAAAATGAAGATGCATCTCTTTGATATAGATAATACCCAACAATTCTTATAAGCCTTCCTTTAACCATGCAGTCTCATACCTGCATGGCCTCAGGATCCCTCTCATTCCGATGTGATTTGATTCCTCTAGAAGTTGTCGGGAGCCGCACATTGTCATGTCTTGTGCACCGGTGACCACTCCCCGCCTTCGTCAGCCTTGGGTACTACAGGTATGGTCTCGAAGGGAATGGATCCTCTCATATGAAACGAGAATCCGATCAAACCTCCACCATTCAATGCAAAGGAGAGAGAAAGAATTTTGTTTATTTTTTGAAAAAAAAGTCATAAAATGGAGACAAGAAACATCAAAAAACATGAAAGAAAAAATGTCTCCTCTACCTTATTCTTGAAAATAATGCTGTTGCCTCATGATATGTACATGTCACAAACTCAATACACAAGTTATGCCTAACTGGATATTTTTCTTTGTTATTAACTTCAAATTAATTTTAGCACAATTTGCACAACTATAATGTATGAAATATCATTGCATATGGAGGTATAGGTGGTCCCTGGAAATTAAGGAAGGGGGATTTATATACGTAATGTTGCTTTCCAATCCATTATCCATTTATAGGTCAAGAAAAAGTTAGTGGTATTGTAGGAAGTAAAATTAGAGGAGGAAAACAAAGTAGTGTGCTATCACTATCTAGCTCGTTTGTTTCCAGTTGATTGTTTGACACTTGGAAATATTGTATTAGTGCTACGTCTTAAAATCTATATCATGGCAGTTGATTCCGAAGTTTGTGGTACCACACATTTGTTGAGAATGATTTGTCGACCTAAAAATTTTGATTTCGACGATGTGTCTTTCTAATGTTTTTAAATTGTAGAAGATAAAAAGTAAGAGGGAGTTTATGTTAGGTCGGAAGGGGCTCAAACCCCGACACATTCATGTATGTGTATGAGTTTATAATGATTGTCATTTCATCTATCAACCACACAAAAAAGTAATATGTATATATATAAACACTTTTAAACAAAACGCGTCAAGATAATAACACTACTAGAAAAAACAAAATTAGCGAGAGAAATTAGTGACGGAAAAAATGAAATTCCTCACAAATTCCTTAGTCGCAAAATTTAGTGACGGAATTAGAGAGGGATTTCACGTTTTCCCTCACTAAATATCCCTCACTAATTTTTGTTTTTTTAGTAGTGTAATCATGAATGTCAAAAAACACAAGTTTTCATGATGGGAAATTAACACATAAATATGGTAACACACCAATGCGCAACGGAAATAAAAATTCCTCAAACTTACAAGAATCTAAATAATGGCAACAGTGAAAGCAAATAAAGGACAAAAGTGAGAAAGCAAATAAAAGACATAAGTGAACACCGATATTTTAAAGTGAAAAACCTCTCGATGTAAGGGTAAAAACTACAAGTTATCCACACCAATGAAATAGCTCCCCTATAATCAAATATGGACACAAGAGACTCTCAAAAGACGATACACAAACAGTGCCAATAACTAGCCAAAACAACAAAACTACAAATGAAAACAAGAAAAGGAAGACCCGGGTGTTGCGAACTTGCTCTCCAAAAACCAGTCTGATCCAGCGGTTAACGAATCCACAATCTATGTTTTACCAAAAAAAGACTTGAGAAAAGCAGGATTGACTTTCACTTTTTTTTCTCTCTCTTTTGATGGTTACTCTTCTCACCAAAAACACTCTTCTCAACCCTAATATGACATCTCTCCACTTACATAACTTATTTGGTCTTTTCTCCACAAATGTAGGGCCCCAATACCCAGCGATTCGAATATACAATGTCACATATGATGTTTATATTTTGATGTTCAAATAACACAATTGTATTTTATTTTAAGGAATTAAGAATAAAATGGAAAAGTACAAAAGACTCCGGACATAAAAACATAACCTACTATTTAGCGACAAAATTATTTCACTCTCCATAGCAACCTGATTTAACGACCAAATTTTATAATCGGTCTCTAAAACGGTCATTAAATAAGTTTGTGACCAAATTAGACTGATTTGGGAAACATCACTAAATCACTAGTCGCTAATGTTCGCAACCGATTTGACATTTTCGATGTTTAAAACTGGTGTGGATTTAGGGCAAGATTGATTTCAGTGAGCACTTTTCATTTCTTTATTTGCTTAAAAGTTAAGAAAATTCTGCCTTATTCTTTTCAAACACTAATTGGCTATTGATGCAAGAGTAATTTAGTTTGAATCACTTTTAGAAGTTATTTCTTTTAATTTGGGACTAAAAGAATTGCAACACAAGCAAAGCATTCAAAATTACACAAAGACTGAGCAAAAATATTTGAACTTTTACAGCAGTAATTTGAAATTCATTCTGAAACAAGTATCAATATCATGTGCTTTCAAAATGAACATCATAAGCATATATATATATATGGATAACATCTTTGAAAATTTAACTTAGGTTGACTTCAATAATGCATTAAACAAGTTTGACTATCTCACAAGCACTTCTTAGAAACTAACATTTTTTATGATGTGCCAATAATATAAAATACTTTACATTAGTAGTGTCTCAAAATAGAGCAATCTTCAGCAATTGCACCATTCTGATAAAAATATTGTTTCCATAAAAGATACTTAAGAGGTCAGAAAGAAAGGACTTTTCAAGTACTACTGTTGATTCCTTGCAAGCATGTAATGCAGTGCATATATCTGTCTTCTCCAGGAATTTCTCTGCATTTTCAAATACCAAGGGACCATACTCTAGAACAATCTTCTTGCACTGCAAACATTTTGGGCGTAACGAAAAAAACTAAATCAGTAGATGAAAAAAAAAGGTTGATTCGGTAAATTACATTTTTATGCATACATAGTACTTACAAAATTTCTAATGAGTCTATAGAATTGACAACCATTTTTCATGGTCCAAAAATTATTCCTTATAGTATATGAAGATAATTGTAGTAGTAGAATTTGTTTCTCGAGAAGGTGCGATTAGTATAGAATTATCAGAAAATTGTGGAAAATTCTCAGATTTTTCTTACCTTGCTGCCAAACTTATCCACTGAATTGCACACTTTCAGTAGTATCTCAATTATCTCCAGCTGAAATTTTAAAATGAAAAAAAAGGTAAGCATTTCATTCCACAAAACGTAATTTCGATCAAGCAAAGTTGGAAGTAGGATTAAGCCAATGGAGGGGTCAAAACAAAGATGGCCAAAATCAATGTACTAAAATATTGTACATATACTTTGATATGATATATTATATATTAATATTATCAAATATCTTTTCATTTGGCAGCAAAACATAGATTTTCATAGATAAAAGATAGTCTAATTTGGCACCAAGATGAGATAACTAACCTCTGTGTCAGGATCTTTTATCTTATCCAATAGTGATGAAACAGTTTCTTCGCAAAACTCACATGTATTTTCTTGAACTTGTAAGGAAAAATTAGCAATGTTCTGGCAGAGATTGACCTTATTGCAGAAATCTCCAGGCTGAACTGAGGTCATTTCTGAGAAGAAAAGTGGCAGATAATAGTCCACCAAGTTGATGCACTGTAAAATTCAGAAAAAGTGATTAATTCACTTATGCACTCTTTAAAATCCTAACAATATGCATCCTTTAAAGTTGGTTATCACCTATGGAGCACTGACACAAACACCAGCGCTAGACACGGCATTGATACAAATACGCCAATACCATTAATAATTTGAGAAAATGAAATAATTGAATGATATCACATGTGTCAGTGTCCGACATTGACACATGTCGGATATTGGGCGTGTTTCGTTTTGAAGTGTCAGTGCTACATAGGTCATCACAACGACTGAGAACAGTACCGAAACCAAAACACAAGATACAAAAGGTTACCAACCTTCTTCTCAAAAGTGTGAAGCTGGTGACAAGTATTATGAAGAATATCAATGATCTCACTCTGAGTCTTGTTTTCATTTATATAATCAAGTGCTTTGGTAGTATATTCCTCACAAAGTGCACACACATCTGGTATTCTGCCTAGTTCTGCAGCATGAAGAAAGGTAAACAAAATGAATTATGCATGCCACATTTGCATTTCAAACTGTATTTAACAAAGAAATATTCTTGCAAGTATCAAAGCCTTTCATATCGGTTTTATTTTATTGACAAATTGGCATGTTTAGTACTAATGAAGCATTTAGAATAGCTTGTTTGGTATATCTCATGACATATAAGCTATATTAGTGTTAGGACACACATATAAAAAATAACTTATGATATGTCAATAAGTTGTTTTAGATTTATATTTTTATAATAAAGGTCCCAAAACTAGCTTATGAGCAAGCACTTAATTAAACTAGACACCCAAACACAGAGAAAGTTAACAAGAGAGGACTTTTATGAATCAATCACTTATACTATAGAATTTGATCCGGAAAAATTTATAGTAAAAAAGCTATAGATGAAATTCTAGCTCATTAGTAAAGTTTAGAGGAAAAATTTCGTAATAATGTCATACAAAGTCCTACAACCCATGAAAGAGACTAATTGGTCAAAGCAACTCAATCAGCAATGTTCAATGCAAATGGGTGCTTACAATTTATAGGGTTGAAATATGTTTTGGTCCCTACAAAGTACTTCTCATCTAAGTTTTATTCCCTACTAAATTTTCCTCCTATATTTGGTCCCCATCATATTGCAACCATATCACATACTATAAATTCATTGCATCCGATCAACATCAATGATATAGGAGTTTACCCTCAATATATACTAAGCATTAATGTACCTTCTATACCTAGTAGATCATAATCAATAAATCACACTAACATTGCAAGGTTTCACAAATTTTGTTATGCATATGTATGAAATGCAAAAGTAGACTTCTTAATAATTGGTATGTAGACCTTTACTTTGCAGTAAATGTCTAAGAAAAGAGGGTCTATATTTATGTGTGTGTGTGCACGCGTGTGCGTGTGATCAAGCCTAGGACTAATAGTAGTCAACTATAATAATCTCATTCGTACTCATTTACACATTCTTATATTCATAATCAACTTAACAACAAGAACCACATAAGCCACAATTTGAACTCTAGGAATCTGCTTTCTGTCATAACATGGTGGACAGATCATGAGTTCAGATTATAACAACAAGACCAGGTTTCTCAGATAAATATGTAACAACTATTCATAGGAAATCATTCAATATAAACAATATAATAAACTAAGGGGGAAATACTGTCTATTCCCTTGTATTCACGATATATCTGCATATCATCGCCCTGTCCTCGCACAGTGATGGGTGGCCAAACTGCACAGGTTTGTTTGTCGACGGCCATCTGTTGTCACTTAAAATCATCCCATAAATTTCTTATATCATCTTGTCTATCAAATCATAGACAGAGTACAAGAAATATCCATATCTCACTTCCCATAAGTCCTTAAAGAATGCATCAAGCAGTTTTAGGTATGAAGGATGTGGATTTCCAGGTCATATTACCAGTCATCTTGTTGAAGACTTTAAGACCCCTGTTAAGCCTGACATAGATATCTAATTTGAGGACATGCCTAGAACTTAGAGCACACCCACAACAATGTCAATTAATTTTGTACGTTTGGTAACTTAAAATCACTTATTAATGTATCCTACAAAAATATCATGTTTTTATGACTCTAAACTACAAAGTAGAAACCAGAAACTTCCCACACTTATCTTTGATTTAAAGTGATGTCTAAGGTGGGGAAGTGTCATGTACGGTTTACGGGGAACCGATGTTTGAAAATGGTTTGAAAGTCTAATAACAATTGATGTTGCCTCATACGCAGAACTCATAATATTATTCATCCTAAAAAATGAGACAGTGACACAATTGGTGCTACTTCTCATATCTAGAAGCTCATACCCTCATAGTCTTACTCGTCACACGAATATGAGGGACTCAATCAGTTCTGGTTCGACAAAAAGTTAAGAAAAATACATAGTAATGCCTCAAAACTCCTCTTATGTTCGTTTTCTCTTATTTTTGTTGAATCAACATCGATCAAGTCACTGTCTTAGCCGTATGATTGACAGACAAAATCAGCAATATACATTTATACCTAATTATTTTCTTCATTATTGTTACAGAGAGAATTTGAAGGAGCGGCCTACCGTGTAACCAGAAATGTCTGATGTTTGAGTTGTAAAATCAGCCTTTTACAAATGCAAGGTAAGACTACCTATAATAGATTCAAAACGGATCTGAATCTTCCATGGACCTCACCATAGGAGGAATCTTATGGGACCAGCATATAACATGTTACCAAGACTTATTAGTTTTCCATATTCCATCCCATTCTTTTGGCATTTATCTCATTTTAGAAACTGTTATGCCTTAATTTTAATCAAATCTAAGCTTACTTATTCGTTGATTGCGACTCATATTCACTGATAAGTGGGTAAGCGCTCGAGCATAACAGAATGCATTTACTTAAACTTTTGCTCCTTCACCAATATTCACTAATAAATTGAAGACTCAGAATATTGCAAACAAGAATGATATCAATAACAGTAAAGAATGTTACCAGAAGAGGCGGAGTTTGCAGCAATGATGCTCCAAGGGTTTGCAAGTCCTCTTGCATCACAAGCCAGAGCAAAACCTAGTACCACAATAAACAAAAGTCCAATTCTCCCTTCCATGGTTCCTATATAAAAAAATAATAATTAAAGAAGAAAAATGCCAACCTCTACTAGGAAAAAAATTAGACATTAATAAAAAAAAAATCAGGGCTATTATAAAGGAAAACTTTCAGACAGAAGCCAGATTTTCCTCAGATAAATTAAAAAAAAATTACTGAATAGTATATAAAATATATATTATCATCTTTTGGAGAAAAAAAAAATTAGAATATCAAAGTTATGATATGCCATTTTGATACAACAATATTATCAATCAAATACTATTTATTTATAAAATAACAATAAAAAATGCACCATGTTTCATCCTTGCATGTACTTCCTGATAATTAAATTAAAACAAATAATCTATCACAGCATCAAAGGTTCAAGTTCAAACCAAAACATAGAACCCTAACAATGTAGCAAGTGATATTAAGACCATAACATTATTTTTTGTTTTTTAAACTATAAAACCACACCTTATGCAATTTCAAAGTTGCATGGCAAGGAGAAGAAGAAGAAAGATTACCTTTATTTTTTGAGATTATAAAGAATGAGAAAGGAAATATTATTCCTCCCTTCCTATAGGACTTGGAGTGGCGTGTAGGTTGGGATAGTGGAAGATGGTTGGTTTGTTAACTTCACAACTTTACTTAACATTCAATGTCTGTTTCAATTTCCATGGAAATTGAGAATTTATTCAATGTGGGGTGGCACATGAAGGGTATTGTGTACCTCACTCTTAGATATTGTCATGTTGATAAAAGTATCTTTAAAAGAAAATTTAAAAGAGGAAAGTGAATAGACAACTCATTAGTCTTTATTCTTAAGCAACAAAGGTGGCTATAGGGATTAAGGAAGGCACATTTTTCCTAATCATAAGTTTAACTTTTGGAAAAGTTTTTTTTTTTTTTTTTATTTAGTACTACTAGAATTTCTTTTTCTTTTTGGTACACCACTACTAGAATTTCCACTTTTATATTTTCGGTAATTCTAAATATGTACTCTAGTATTTGAGAAGAAGAATGTTAATTAACTCCATTAGATTTTCTTGATGTAATGTACTGTAATGTTAGTAACTATATTTATCAAACTACCATTTTTCTTCATTTAATTTTTTATGGAAGATCTTGGTTTACTATATGATAACATTAATGGAATGATATTTTTAGAATGCTATATAGCTTTTTTTTTCACAATGTATAGTGAAGTTTTTTTTTGAGAGAGTATAGTGAAGTTAGTTAAAATTGATATATTTTGAGTTCATACATTATTTTATTTATTAGCCCATGCATTGGTGAATAACGAGTTATACAACTTTCTATCTTTAATTTTAATTTAATTTAATTGTACTTCTCGACAAAAAAAAAATATATACTCGTATAAGCTTGTATGGCAAAAACATTATGAGTACGGGAGTAGGAAACTTCGTTGGTGCATTTTGGAGCTTTTTTGTCTACCAATTGATATGTTATTTCCTTAATTCGTGCAATTTGAAAGAAAATCATTTGGATAGTGTAAACCCTATCCTAATAAGGATCATACCATCTTGTTTACATTTTACACCCAAATTATTAATCTAAATAAAAAATGTAAATTGATATACACATGCATTGTCACTTCATGTACCAATGGATTTTGTCGGCTCATTGTTCGACAAGACACATCAATAAAACAAGCTTTAAATTCAATGATAAAATTTTGGTGAATTTAAATATTGAAGGACCATAATTTTCGAATTTAGAAATGGTTGATTGAAACTATGACTCAACAAAACAATGAGATTGTTAA
>Ga0228711_1002835_pt1 | contig 26890 bp, 16 predicted proteins | sample MedpolnodulmetaG_2_FD_177996 | JGI IMG/M metagenome (GOLD analysis project Ga0228711, IMG submission 177996) | Root nodule microbial communities from Medicago polymorpha collected in Santa Monica, California, United States - brown nodules | ecosystem: Host-associated > Plants > Roots > Nodule... | reverse complement strand
TGCTCAATCACACAAGAAAGAGACTTCTCAATGCTCAAGGACAACTCCAAGAGACTTCTATGCTCAATCACACCTGAAAGAGACTTCTATGCTCAAGGACAACTCCAAGAGACTTCCTTTGCTCAATTACAACTGAAGGAGACTTATCTTAACAATTACAAAGAATTGAATAAGGTTTTGAATACTTGATATACAATCAGTGGTATTCACAATACAATACGAAACAGAACAGACTCTGTTTTTCTAGACACTTAAGAATTCTAAGATATAAACAATTGAAAGAATTCTCTAAGTTGTTGATGTTTTGTTTTCGACGTTTTGCACAGAGTATTGGCTTTTTGCTTGTTGTATTCTCTATGTTGTTTTGTTCTCCAAGTCTTTATCCCTACATATATAGAGGATTTGAGAGACGTTGAGAATTTAGCTGTTACATCAACTTGTCTTGCTTGAAGCTTTGATTCTTCACCCTTGATCCTTTGCCTGATTTGATAATTGTCCTATGAAGAACTAATTTCAAATCCATTCCATTTGAAAAGGAACAATGTCTGCAGCAATGTTACTGTTATACTTGTCTTGATGTAGAGACAAAGTTGCAGAGATGGTGGTTGCAGAGTTCGTGGTTGTACAATTCGTACACTGTACTTGTCAACTCTGGTGAAGTCGCTTCTGGTGAGATGCTTCTGATGACCATTGCTTCTGATGACCTTGCTTCTGATGACGTGTCTTCAAGAGCTCTTCTTCAGACGCACTTCTTCAGACGCATTTCTTCAGACGCATTCTTCCAGACGCTTTACGCTTCAAATAAAATTCCTTTGCTCTTTGACTTGTTCAATCAGAATCCATATGAATAGTACTTTGATTATGATCCTGTACACTTGAACAAATGTTTAGCATATCCAATTGATAATTTTTAATACCTTGTTATCATCAAAACTCAAGAGGTGATTTTGAGAAACACCCTTTGTTCCAACAATTGTTAGTAGACTACCTCCACTATTTATTAGCACGTGGCTGTATCTAATCTAAATATCTGTGATCAGAGGTTCTAAATGTGTCGCGTCCACATGAACCATAATCATCGTATGAGGGATCTTATGATGGAAAAACCACCAAGAACTTGTGAAAGAGATAACATAATCGATAACTTATTTTTTTGGTACAAAATGCTACTTCGTGCTTTATACGACAAAATAGCTTATATAACAATGAATGAACACTGTATCATGGGTGCGTTTGTTTCGACTTTAAAAAAATTTGATTTTGTGTCAAAAGAATATAGAGATTTTTTGTTTAGAGATTTAAAAAAAATCTGAAGTTATTTGTGTTTGCTACTATTCATAAAAATCTATTTTTTAAAAAAAATTAGTTCTAACATGTACATGTGTTATCTCCTTGTTGTTGAAAAAAAATAGATTTTGAAAAAAGTTAGTTCTAATAGCTTTTAATTTTATGGTCAAAATAGATTTTTTTTTGATAAAATGATTTTTCTAAAAATCCTAAACAAACACTTAAAAATGAAAAAAATGATTTTTTTAAGGGAAAAAATAGATTTTGTTTATTACTTGATTGCCCTCACTCCCTTGGCCACTAATACATCACAGGTCCTTGTTTATTTGTAGATTCCGTATATGTTGTCGTATCATTCTCGTCCACCGTCCTTAAAAATCCATATTTGTCGTTTTTGCATATTACCACCATTGGCTGCCTCGTTATCTCCTTAATATCTCCAACTACTGTATTTCCTTTCCCAATTCTCAAACACAACACAAATAATAGCAATAGCAACATGGTTTCACTCACAAACCTCAAAGATTGGTACAACGGTGACACCACAACACTAATCATAGCAATATTAATAATCTCCACAATCACTTGGTACTTATATATCTTCTTCTTCAAATCTAAAACCCAAAACCTACCACCAGGCCCGCCGGGCTTTCCTATCTTCGGCAACCTTCTATCACTTGACCCAGAACTTCACACTTACTTCGCCGGGCTAGCCCAAGTCCACGGCCCAATTTACAAGCTCTGGCTCGGAAGCAAACTCGGTATTGTTTTGACTTCACCTTCCACAGCACGCGAAGTTCTTAAAGACCATGACACAGTTTTTGCAAACCGTGACGTCCCTGCCGCCGGTAGAGCCGCCACTTACGGCGGCAACGATATAGTATGGACCCCCTACGGTCCACAGTGGCGTATGCTGAGAAAAATCTGTGTCGTGAAGATGCTCAGTAACACAACTCTTGACTCCGTTTACGAGCTCCGACGAGGTGAGGTTCGGAAAACGGTGGGGTATATTCATGATCGGGTCGGGTCAACGGTGAATGTTGGCGAGCAGGTTTTTTTAACGGTGTTGAATGTGATTACGAATATGATGTGGGGTGCGGGGGTGGAAGGGGAAGAGAGGGAGAGTTTAGGAGCGGAGTTTAGGGAGGCGGTGGCGGAGATGGTGCAGCTTTTGGGGAAGCCGAATTTGTCGGATTTTTTTCCTGGGTTGGCCCGGTTTGATTTGCAAGGTGTGGTGAAAGATATGAATGCTTTGGTACCTCGTTTTGATGGAATATTTGAGAAGATGATTGGTGAACGATTGAAGAAGGAAGAGGATGGGAAGGAGAATAATGGAAGTAAGGATTTTTTGCAGTTTTTGTTGAATTTGAAGGAGGAGGGTGATTCTAAGACACCGTTTACAAATACTCATCTTAAGGCTCTTCTTATGGTATGCTACTTTCACCAACGTTTCTATTTTTTTGTTTCTTCACACTTTTTTTTGCAATATAGGAGATTAGTACTATAACGTTGATAGGTTTGATGCATTGGGTTAGATGAAATTTAGAACTAAAATGAATTTGATTTGAAGTAATCATATATTTAATTGATTTATTAAAGCATAATTGCATGCATTGAGTCTTTTCTTAGCCTTTTCATGTTCTAATTGTGCAAAATGGATTCTCTAAATATCATGATTGTGCAGTTTTAGTCATCTATGTATTTGAATGCTGGAATCATGTCATCTAGATATCACAATTGTGTGATTTTGCTTCCTCAATTGGCTCAATTTCTTATTAAAAATGTGATGTTGACGTCTCATATAGGCATGACTTGGTACATAACTTGTTATCTGTGAAATTTGTGAAGATCATACCTACATATGATATATTAGCATTGTGATCAAAAATTGAACGACAATGAAATGTAAGGATCAAAATCGCATATCTAAAAGATTCAATTCACACTATTAGAACTTTGCGAACTTAAAATCGCATAATTAGGATACCTGGTGAATTCAATTCGCGCAAGTAAAGAGGACCGAAGTTGCACAGTCACCAATATTTAGAGAACTCAATTGTACAATTCAAACTTGAACACTAAAATAGGACAATCGTGTTATACGAAGTACCAAAAGTACAATTAAGTTATTTTAAAATCATGTTTAATCAAACAAAATGTAGACACCAATTTGTACCAAGTTTTAAAATACCAAAATCTTGATTACTGACATTGAATTGTTTCTTTACCAATATTGTGGATGAACATAAACAGGACATGGTAGTGGGTGGATCAGACACATCCTCCAACACAATTGAGTTTGTAATGGCAGAAATGATGAACAAACCAGAAGTGATGAGGAAGGTTCAAGAGGAGTTAGAAACTGTGGTTGGAAAAGATAACTTAGTAGAAGAGTCTCATATTCACAAGCTAACCTACTTACATGCAGTGATGAAAGAAACTCTTCGTTTGCACCCTGCACTTCCACTTTTAGTCCCTCACTGTCCAAGTGAAACCACCAACATTGGAGGCTACACAATTCCAGAGGGATCTCGTGTCTTTATCAACGTTTGGGCTATTCATAGAGACCCTTATGTTTGGGAGAACCCACTAGAATTTGATCCTACAAGGTTCTTGGATGGTAAATGGGATTATAGTGGGAATGACTTCAACTATTTCCCTTTTGGCTCTGGAAGAAGGATTTGTGCTGGAATAGCAATGGCTGAGAGGACGGTTTTGTACTTTGTAGCCACCCTTGTGCACTTGTTTGATTGGACAGTACCTCAAGGAGAAAATCTGGAGGTGTCGGAGAAATTTGGTATTGTTCTAAAAAAGAAGACACCTCTGCTTGCCATACCCACACCACGACTGTCAAATCCAGATCTTTATATATAGAATCGAATGACGAATATTATATTCACCATTCATATTATCATATAAGCAATTGGTAGGTTGGGAAAGTATGTGTATTCTATGATTGTTGATGCTTGAAAAATTGTTCAAAACTTCAATGATGTTCGGCGTCACAGCTTTTAAGTAGAAGTTGTGGTTCTCCATGTCATTATGGTTGTGATAGGATCGTGATCAGTGTTGATTGTGAACAAATATAAGTTGAGTTTTGAGATACTAATATTTGGTGTCCAGGTTTTTTTATTGAACAAACATTGATTGTGTCACTTTCTCAATTGTGAGGACCATAAATACAATGCGCTTATAACTATGGAGAGTATCATCGATCGTTGTTAGAGTTTTGAACGATTTTCAAGCATCAATCCACCATAGAGGCATGGACCATATGAGGCATTTCACCACCCTAAACATACCTATAATATATACACTGATCAAGGGAAAACGGAATCACCACTCATATAATCATTTGTAATTTATGTATCAAGTATATTAATATGCAAATCCATTCCCTTTGTTTTCAATCAAACTATTTATTCCAGTTATCTATAATGTATTGAATTTGAGATAATAAAAATAGTTTAAAGTCATTAAACTGGAATGAAAACTTTCATTTAGTTGTGGGTTACTTGAGGATGGGTCAATTACAACAAGGAAGTAATAATGTAGGCCTGAGATTTGATACTGCACAATCTGAAAGGCACTACCTTCCACCAAGGAGTATTGTCAACCAATATCTTCTGTCTTCTGAATTTCCAGAGAAGAAAATTTGGTATATTACTTCTGATTTACCCTTTAAAATCCCATAAATAAGAGTACTCATTCTAACTTAGAAAACAATATACACCCCCTTTACTTGCTATGAGGAAATGCAAACATTCTTCCTTCCATGTATTGTACCTTTATCCAAGTTATCATCTCCATAATCACCTTAAAAAATAAAGAATAAAAAAAAAAAACTGAAACAGAGAGGTCATGTATGGAAAATTAAAATTTGTGAAGAATCCATATCATACAATGGAAAGACAAACGGATGGTCAGATAAGGTGCAGAGAGTCCATCATCAAATATTGTAAATTTGTAAAATCAACGATAGAGATGAGAAGACAAAAAATGGTGTATTGTGCACATCACCACACTTATATCATACGTTCCCTGGGATAATAGTCATTTTGATTATTGAATGTGTAATGAGTAGTCACAATAATTTTTTAGTGGAGAATGCTAACCATTGCCCTTGGGGCATTGGATAAGGGGATAAAAATAGAAATATAGTATTGGAAAATGGTGAAAAGTAATAAATTTAACTTTTTAAAAGTCAAAATGTTGTTGAAACCAATGCAAACATGCTATTTTTGGCAAGACCCTTCTCTAATATATCAAAATTTCAAAATAGTTCTTGATTTTACACTTCGCTAGTCAAAATAGTCTGTGACATTTAAATAGTTTCTCGATGCTAATATTAACTCATTTGATACAATGATTGATATAACAATAAATAAATACTTACAGAGATCGATAGGACAATAGGTAAATATATCGAAGGATTAATATGACAATATTAAAGAAACGTTTTAACGTAGAAGACTATTTTGAAATTCGTGAAATATTTTTTTTACAAAAGGTAACTTATATTCTTTCATTCAACATAATAGAACTAATACAAGATGGAATCAAATCAAAAACATGGTGACTAGCATACAATCTTGACTCCCTTGCTAAAGTATGGGCGACAAAATTTGCTTGTCTCCGAATAAATCTTATCTTAAAGTTTGGAAATTGTTGTAATAGCGATCTACAAGAAGACAAAATATTGTCAAAATCTGATTGGTTGTTAGATTTATCCATGATGTCTTCCACCACTAGCTTGCAATCTAGCTCAATTTGCACCATTGATAATCCTAGTTCCCCAAGCCAAGATATAGCTTCCCTTAATCCCAATGCCTCTGCCTCCAATGGACTTGGATAACACCCAAACCATTTAGTTAGAGCTTTCACAAACTGACCTTGAGTGTTTCTGATACACATTCCAATTCCAAAGCATTGTTGATCACCAAATAATGTTGCCTTTATGTTGCACTTCACATACCCTTCACGAAATATTAATGAGTGCTCTAAGGACTTACTTCACGAAATATTTCCTTTAAAAAAAGGTTAAATGTCATGTCCCTAACGGTATAAATTTTATTTTGCGTATACTTCTGATCAAAATACATACGCAACATAAATTATAAAGACTCCTTAAAAAAAATTATAAAGACCCCTTCAAAAAAATATTTATAAAAATATTTTTAAAATTAACTTATAAAAATGGTATGTAAAGTATTTGATTGGAGACATGTTTAAAAAATATTACATCCTTGGGCATACAATATGCATACAAACCAAATTATTCTCTTATATTCATGTTAAAATATATGCTAACTAATGTGTCGAGAATACTAGTTAAGGAAGCTAAATGTAAAATTCTAAGTTAAAAGTGATACTTTAAGATTTTGAGACATTGACTGCATAACCTTTTAATGTAATATTACTATATTTGTTTTTTTAACCGATTAACAATTTTTTTGTCAAAATAAAAACGGTTAACAATTTAAATATGAGTAGTGATATTTGAACAACTCATTTTAGACAACTTATGTGACAACTTCTTTTTTCTCTCTTTTCATTGGTCAAAAACAATGGAGAGAGAAAAAGAAAGAAAGAGAATAAGAATATAATATGATATGAGAGAGAAAAAACTGTCAAAAGGTTGTTATAAAATGGTTGTACAAATATTATTTCTCTTTAAATATGTTTTTAGTTCTTACAAAATCAAGAGTTTTCAATTTTAGTCTCTAAAAATTTTTAATGGTAATTTTAGTTCTCCATAATATTGAAATTTGTAAAGATAGTCCATATTTTGAAAACTTTAAAAAAAAGTTATATTTTTAATCTTACAAAATAGTCCCTATGTAATGTTAATAGCGACTAAAAATGAATAGATTTTTTAGAAAACTTGAAAATTTGTAATTTTGTACGAATTAAAAACATATTTAATTTTTAATTTTTAAGGACGGTTAAAATACAGATATTGACATACTGTTACAGAAGCTCACAGCTCACCCACTGATTAACACACACGAAAGAAAACTCACCCATCGTTACAACTCAACAACTGTGTTGCACTGGCACAATATTTAAACGGAACGGATTTTAATGAAAAATGATTTAGGTCAAGCAGATCGATATTTCCCTTGCACCGAATTAATTTCCTAAAATAACACAAATCCATCCCTTAATGACTGATGTGATGTATAAACCGTGTGATTAGTTAATAAATTAGGCCCATTTTAATCACAGCAATAAATGACTGAAATCTCCATTTAATTTGCCTACGAAATTTTCTACTATCCCACCGCATAAACCTGGTCTATAAATAAATAAAAAACGCGTCTAACTAGTTCAGTGGTGACAGTGTAAAAGAAAGAGTGAGGGTTTAGAGAGTAATAAAATGGCGCAGCAAGTGAATAACGAAACAACACCTTCAACGCCGGGGAAATTAAAACCGGATAAACCTCATCACCGCTTTAAAATCCACCCTCCACATTCAAGATACACATTCATTTGCATTCTCTTATCTGCTTTCGTTGTTTTTCTTTTATTCTCCACCTTCAACCCTCCACCACCGTCAACCACCGCTCCTCGCCGTGTCCTCGGTGACTCATGGGGCGGTTCTCACTGGGAACGTCTTGTCTCCAAATCCGCTCGCCGCAATTCGCCATCCAACAAAATCGTTCTCGTCACCGGCGCCGCTGGTTTCGTCGGAAGTCATGTCGCACTCGCTTTAAAACGCCGCGGTGACGGTGTTCTTGGGATTGATAATTTCAATCGGTACTATGATGTTAACCTTAAACACGCTCGTCAGAAGCTTCTAGAACGCGCCGGAGTTTTCGTTGTGGAAGGTGATATCAACGACGGTGCGCTTCTCAAGAAGCTTTTCGATGTGGTTCCGTTTACGCACGTGATGCATCTCGCGGCACAAGCTGGTGTTCGTTATGCTATGCAAAACCCTAACTCATACGTTCACAGCAACCTCGCTGGTTTCACCGTTCTTCTAGAAGCTTGCAAATCTGCAAATCCTCAACCAGCAATTGTTTGGGCTTCGTCTAGCTCCGTTTACGGATTGAACTCAAAGGTTCCGTTTTCGGAGAAAGATCGAACAGACCAACCGGCGAGTCTCTATGCAGCGACGAAGAAAGCCGGTGAAGGAATTGCGCATACTTATAATCATATCTACGGGCTTTCGATCACTGCGTTGCGATTTTTCACTGTTTATGGACCTTGGGGAAGGCCTGATATGGCGTATTTCTTCTTCACAAAGGATATTTTGAAGGGGAAACAGATAACAGTGTTTGAATCACCAGATGGTGGATCAGTGGCTAGGGATTTTACTTACATTGATGATGTTGTTAAGGGTTGTTTAGGGGCTCTGGATACGGCAAAAAAGAGTACTGGGAGTGGTGGAAAGAAGAAAGGCTCAGCTCAATTTAGGGTTTTCAATTTGGGGAATACTTCACCTGTTCCTGTGAGTAAGCTTGTTGCTATTTTGGAGAAGCTTTTAAAGGTTAATGCAAAGAAGAGAGTGCTTCCGATGCCAAGAAACGGCGATGTTAAATTCACTCATGCAAATATTAGTTTGGCTCAGAGGGAATTTGGTTATAAACCTACCATTGATTTGGAAACAGGGTTGAGGAAGTTTGTGAAGTGGTATCTTGAGTTTTATTCTTCTGGGTCTATCAAGAAGGGATCTTCATCTTGGTGATTCTTTTGTTGCATTTGTCATTGCTTTCTTTTCTTTTACAATGGATATTTTAGTTTATTTTTCTCTTTTTGTAATTTGGTTTATTTTTAGTCTTCCATTTTATGCATGCCTTCTAGGTTAGTCCTTGTACATTCTTCATTTCTGATTTGAGAGATCAAATTGATATGATACTACTAATTATGTTTCATGCTATGCTCTCTTTTCTTTTTATGTTTTGAATTCAGATTCTGATCATGGCCTTGTAATATGAAATTGTACTCTGAATTTGATTGTATGAACAATTTATTTAATTGATTATTCAATATGCTAGTATGCTGGTAGTATTTTTAGAGTATTCAATTAAGCACCAAGGTTTTAAATAATGGTTATGGTCATGTTGCTATCATTAACTCTGCAAAGAGTCACAGTGAAACGCGACCAGTGCAGCCTCAATTGCGGTTGTGTTACGGTTTCGACTATCAAAAATCATTAAGTCGCTGCTTATTTTAGAGTGGCTGACCTTTACTTGAAGCCCTGATAAGCACATATTCAGAAGTTTTTCCTTGAACTTGTTGAAATAAGTACAATTCAACTTATGAATATGCCTTGACTGATTTTTTAGTACACTAGCATTCAACTATTAGTTTAAGTGCCTAATGCTTGTGTTCTGACATACTGTATAAACTCTTCTAAACACCTTATTAGTAATTTTTATGTACTTGTTTTGCATCTTTTCGGGTTTTAAACTGGCTTGTCAGTTGGTGATGAATTAACTAGTTATTTTGCTTTGAGGATATAATGCTGGTAATGTTGCTAACATGATTTTGTCATTCTTTGATTCTGATGATAAATAAGATTGCTACTGCTTGCCGATGTGCAGGTATAAGTCATACCAGTGATGACATTTGATCAAAATAAGTTTCTGTCATAACGAGTATTGTTTAGTTTTAGAGTGACAGTTAGTAGAAGCATATAGCCTATTTGTTTTTCACATTTAAATGCCGTTTTATGGCAGCCAGTTTAGGATGATGATTGAGTACTTAACAGGTGATCATTGCAATGAAGTTGAATCTGAACAGAACCGAACTGATAAATGTTGATTATTGGTCATGTCCCTCTGTAATCATGTGGATTGTAATGATATTTATTCAAGGAAGTTTGATGACAATTAACTTTAATCAAATACTTCCTAGAAATTTATATGTTAATTTCACATTTCATTGGCAGTTTGGCTCTATATCTTGATCTAAACTATCAATTGTGGCTTAAAGCCTTAAACATGAATGCATGTAGATCATATACTGTGTGAATTAATGCTTATCATCTCACCTCAACCTTTGTCATGGAAAGGTTTTTATAGGCAGACATCAATTTTGAGTAGCCATGAAGTGCTGCTCACAGATTTCCAAATTCTAATTCGAGGAAGCGCAAAGCTTTTGTCAAGCAACTTGACAGGAAACTGCTGCAGCCTATATATAGAAGAGTTACTAAAATAAGCTGTGGAAATGCAGGATTACTTTTGATTTCTGAAATGTCCATATCAGGTAAACACTAGACAATAGTAATTCTGCAGGGGTCATCGTCCTTCGTTTGGGGGGCAAAATTGTTGCTTTCAAACTCAAAGTGACTTAAGAAGCATTTGGTTATATATTAACTGCAATGCTAGTTTTGAAAATGATCAAGTTGTTCAGTTAGTACCGCTTCATTTTTCTGGTACAGAATTGATTGATTACATGCAATCTTGTTGCAATTCTTAGGTCGTTGTCCGATAGTGATTGAAGAAACTTTGTACCAAACTTACTAATGACTCAACTGATTCTTATTCTTCATATGGTCAATGGGTTTATTGTTTGAAAGTGGTAAAAAACCAAACATGTAAAATGTCAACTGTTAATGATCAAACTTATGGGCCCGGAAATTTAATTCATTTAAGAGATGAGTTGAAATTTGTACCTCAAGCTTTGATTACTCATTAGATACCTCACTCGCTCTTTACATATTGGAAGATCATCTACCACCTATACTATTTCGTATAGCACACGTTTGCTTGCTCATAGCGTGACATTCAATTCAAGTACTCGAACTACTTTCTTTGTAGGATTCATGATTATAGTAATACAAACATATTTTCGGTTATAACTTTTGGGTGCTTTGAATTTCGACAACGCAAATCTTTATTTTTTATGAAACTTTCTACAGTAGCCATACTTTGAAATCTGTAAGAAGTATGCACCATGAACTATCTTGCTTATTCTAACCCAACCTGCATTTTTGTAAACTAGAGACTTTGAAACTTTCTCTAACACTCATTCTTTTATTGGATGAAACTCAAGTCTCACCATTTTATGTGAGACCTATTTCAAAGTGTGATACCTACAAAGATTAGAGAGTGAGTGTTGGATATTGTTCATATCAATAAACGACACTTGTAGGGAGCGAAATAGATTCCCAGTTGTTACTGCTTTGCATGGTTATGGTTCTCTATGATTTGATCTAAATCAATAGATGATATTGTATAAGCGTGTGTTTAGTTGTACAGTTGATAAAAATTTATTTGAATAAACAAGTTAACATCTTTTAAAATGTGATGTAATAGTCCATTAGATTATTCTATTTCATGATTTTTTTTAGAGGTATTATATTTTATGTGTTGATGTTCTAAAATTGCCTTTCAATTATTTAGTTAAATAATGACACCAAAATATCGTACATTAATTATTAGAGGTATTTGCTATAAACTTTAATCGATTTTTTTTTGAAAGAATTTAATCGATTATTTATGTATCTAATAACTTGAAAACATATATTTAAGGATATTTTTTTTTTTATAAATAAAACAAATTATTTAAAGACAGAGTAAACGACTATGAGTGATGTTTCTAGTGAGACTTTTTTATGGTGCTTTTGTAATTGAAAGATCCTGATAAGTTAGCTTGGGAAGAGACCAGGAATGTTAATCAAATTAAAGAGGCAAGAGAGGGGATGGGTTTTATACTATGCAATGACAGCTAAGTGCTAACAAACTTTTTTTTTTTTTGATAAAACAGGTTACAAACATTTGAAGAGAGAATATTCGGCGGATAACCTTTACAATAAATTACGAAAAAATTAAATAAAAATATAAGTTCATATGAGTTTTTTCTGAAAGACAAAAATGTATGTACATCTTCCAAAAAAAAATATATATATGTACATATGATACTTTTTTTGAAGTAATGTATGTACATATGATACTATTAGCCGAAGAATAAATTAATAATTTGGATCCTATAAATACAACTCAAATGACAAAGTATACCTTTAACCTACGATTCTTAATTTCTCAAGTGTGTGGGTTTTACCGATAGATTATTTGAAACTAAGAAAAATCACCAATTTAGTTGATAAAATATTACTTTTGTCAAAAAAAAAGTTAATAATATATTACTCTATTATTTAATTCATAAAATATAGAAAGAAAAAAAAATAGTCCTATAACTACGAAATCATTTATTTTAGGTCTTCCAAGTATATGAAAAAAAAAATACTCTTAAAAAAAATATATGAAATATTTTGTGCTAATTCCTAATAGTATATATTTACATGTATCTTAAAGAGGTATATGAAAAAAAAATCTCTAAAAATAAAGTATGTGAAATTTTTTATTCTACTCTCCAATAGTATATGTTTACACGTATCTTAGAGAAATGGTATTTTGAAATCCAAATTTTGATATAGAAAAAACACACAGTTTCATAATTTTTATGTGTATTTTTGAAAAGTGTGTGAGTTGTAGAAGATAAAAAGTAAGAAAGATTGAGATACACATATATAATATCATATATAATCAATGTATTTTGATGTTTAAATAACCCAACTCATATCTACAGACATAATACATGTTTTATATATGTTGTAGACTACTTATTACATTTATATACTTTGTGAAGTAAATTGAAGAGAGTGGTAATATAATGATTGAATTGATTGTTAATTCTTATTATGGTTAGAGGCATTGAAGACTACAATTTATAGCCTTTTCATAGAAGGCCTCGGATGAAGGATATTGTTTACATAGGTTGGAAGTGACCACGTAAATGTTGGATTAAGTTTAAGAGTGATGGTGCTTGCATGGATAAGGGATAGATTGTTGGGTGCGGTGGTATTTTTTGTGGCACATACGATAGATGGATCAAAGCTTATGTTAAGAAGGTTGGAGATTATGACTCAAAGAAGGTTGAATATATCAATGTGTGAATTTTTATCGTTCTATAACTTAACATGTCAATTATTAAACTAATGAATATTGGTTTAATTGGTAAAAAGTTGACTCACCTATAAAGACATGTGGGCTCTACTTCCGTTGTGATGTGTGTGAGAATCTCTTTAGTTAATAACTTGAAATACATTTGTAAGCGTGTTTTAGGTCTTAAAGTTTGTCTTGTTCCTTGTACATTCTAAAACCCTAATTCATCTAAAAAAAATTATTAAAAAAGAAAATATGTCAATTATTAATAGCATGAGACATATTATTTGACCCAATGAATTAGAAAAGTGGGGCAAAAAAATTCCCATTAAAAACCTAAAAAAATGGAGAAAAAGCGAAGGAAAAAAACACCGAATGAAAAAATGATTGTTTGTAAGCAACGTAATAAATAAGGTAAATTCTATGGTACACCCAAAAATTTGAGTGTATTGGTACACCAAATCAATAAATTAATAGTTAAATGTGTTATTTTTTGAAGAGAAAAATTGTTTTATGTCACCTATAATTATAATAATTAAATCTTATTTACCAAAAACGTCGAAGAAATAAAATAAAATTTTTCTGAATTTTTGGTACTCATAATAGAGAATTTTGATTATTTTTTACGGTAAAATGTAAAAAAAATTAGTATAATTTTTATAAACATTAAAATGATGTTTTTTCTTATGAAATAACATTTTCTAAAATATAAATATCAACAAATACCTCTTTATTCCATAAAAATAATAGTTAATTTAAAGATTTTTGAAGTAGGAGTACCGGTACACCTTAATTGCGGGTGTACCGTAGAAGTTCCCTATAAATAATAACTGTAATGAAAAGAACAAAGATTCAATTAGTAAATTTGACAGGGGTAATTACTAATTTGATTGGATCAGATCAAAAATCACGAAATGGTATATGCCTGCGTGCAAAAACAATTATATTAATTTAATTAATAATAATGCATAGTACAATTATACATCATCGTGGTTCTTTTGTGTGCTGAATCGCAAGAATTGAAAAAGATCGGTGAAAGAATCAGAATCAAAATCAAAGTAGCAGGTTAGCGATGAAAGGCGCTTTTTCGGCGCCTGGTGATTACGTTCACTTCAAGTCTCAAGTTCCTCTTCACAAAATCCCTGTATGTTCGTTCATTTCTCAATTCATTATTCGTATTGCTACTGTTTATGCATTCATACATAGTTAGTTAGTTAGTTAGATCCAGCTCAATTTGTTTACTATTAATTGAGTAATTTCACTGTTTATGGTATTAAGGGTTTTTCATTAGGCTAATTCTTATTTGATGATTCTTTGTAGATTGGAACAAAGCAATGGCGATATTATGACTTTGGTCCTAAAGTTGTGCCTCCACTTATATGTCTTCCTGGAACTGCTGGAACTGCTGATGTTTACTACAAACAGATCATGTCTTTATCCATCAAGGTATTCTGTTGCTTCTTGTACGCGCACCTTTATTATATTCAATTCTATGAAGCACAGACACAAACACCAGACTCACACCGACTCGTTGACACTGATAGTAATTTAAGAAAATGACATAATTGAATGTAATTACATGTGTCCGACACTGACACTGGACATGTCTTCGATTAGAATTTGGAAGTATCAGTACTATAGAGCTTTTAATTCTATTTCTTTTTCATCAAGTGAAGTGAGAGAGATACCTTATAGTGGAAGTTGAAAAGATGTAGTGTTGAACATGCCATCTTACTTGGGTAGTTGATGTTAGCGGAAACAAGAATTGAAAAGTTAAGTATGCCTTGTGGCACTCCTAGGTTTCCAACACACGTGCAAACACATATGGGCGTATTGAGTGAAAGCATGCTGTCACGACAAAAATAATTATTGGCCATACAACATATAGGAGTGGTTAAGATTAGATTTGACAAAATAGTCAAGATTAAAACCAAGTATGTGATTTTTTGAAGTGATCATGTGGTCATTAAATAACTTTTTATCTTGAGTTCTGGACTATCCATTTATGGTCAAGTTTTGCTCGCTGCATGCTTTTATAAAAATAGCTCTCTCACTTTATATGAAAGATATTTATTGTGATGTATTTAATAATGTGAAACCGTCTCTACAACCGATGTATGCGACAAAATATCCTTTGTAATAAATAGCATCATACGACAAAATATGTATAACCGTCTCTATAACCGATGATTGTGCATCATTAATACATTATGTATAATGTTCTTTGTAATAAATAGCACTATGCGATAAAATATTCTTGTCGTATATTGCCTGCTAACACGAGTTTACTAGAATTCACTTTATTTGATGATTGTATACCTGTGTATACTTTCAATAATTCTCTTGTATTGCAATTCTTGAAGGAGTTACCTGTGTGTTCATTTAATGCAGGGCTACCGTGTCATATCTGTAGATATACCTCGTGTATGGCATCACACCGAGTGGATTCAAGCATTTGAAAAGTTCTTGGATGCTATTGATGTGCACCATGTATGATCTCCTCAAACCTCCATTGTGCATTGTGCTATCAATTTTTCTATCAAGCTGCTACTTAACATTCTCTGTTGTCTTTCATTTGTAGAGTTTTACTAAATATTATCTCACATTGAGGCTAAATATATAAATTGTTTGTTTTTGGAGCGATTGTGCTTTATTTGGTATCAAACATTGATGTACTCTTTGTTGAACAAATTGAGCATTTCAATTAATGGAAAGCTCTTTTTTGATAGTTTGCCGCTAGTTTAAAGAGTTATTTAAACTTCTCTTGAGCTTCTAACAACTTTTCAATTTTGTGCATCCTCTGATGTTCATATCAGGGGAAAGTTATTTTTGCGCATGTTTATGATTTTGTTAAGAGCTTTAACATGTTATAACTTTGGATATTGTGTGGGATGTATATATTAACTCCTTGATATTTTTAAGATTTCTCAACATGCTATAGAAATTGGGTTGGTCAAACAACCCAAGCCCAAGTGAAAGTCTAACCTTAACTAAAAATCTTGGAGAGTTGGCCTAAGTATGGAATTACAATCTTGGCACATTAGCCCAAGTATACATTGAAGTAAGGAGTTCAGTTTTAAGAGCTTCTTTGAAGATGCTCGCTTAAAAATTTAAATTGCTATTACAAATGAACTTGTTTACAATAAATGATGTGTTTTTCCTCTCCATATTTTTGAAGCCAAGTCCTTTTGTATTAGATTTTAAGATCCAGCATGTGAGCCTAAATAAATTGCTATTCTTCCGAAATTGCAGGCTAGCCTACTTTATTTTAAAGGTTTAATGATTATTTGAGCTACTAGCCGGTTACAATTTATAGCATGATATTTAGTTTAAGTCTTGGGTCTTTTTTTATCGAAAGTTCAATTATTCCAAGTTCCAACGGATAGCATTTCAGCAAGGATATAGTATGTTTCTGTAAATATGATTTATTTGGTTAAGACTCGGGTTCTGGACTTCTGGTCCTTTAATCTCTGCATGGTTAATCTCTTCTGCAAGTTAATTCTATGAATGATTGGAATAATTCCTTACAGAATGAAAGTTAGCTAACCAAATGTTTTGTTCATGTGACTGTTGAGGAGGAAATGCGCTCTACTTGATACATGCTTTTATTAGCTTTAACAACAAACTTCTCTGCTACTGAGTCTAAATATCTGTCTGAAAAACATACACATTTTTTTGGGTGATAGGTTCGAGTTCAACAACTTACGGATATATTTAGTAAACTGGTTTAATCTGTCACAGGTACATCTTTATGGAACATCACTTGGTGGCTTCCTAGCACAGCTCTTTGCTCAGCATCGTCCAAGACGAGTTCGGTCATTGGTTTTATCAAATTCATTTTTGGAGACACGAAGTTTCTCTGCTGCAATGCCTTGGGCACCAATGTACTTGTCTCACATTCTGTTGTAGAGAGTAATTCTATATATATAGACTAGAAATGAGAAAATTGTCTGTGGTTTTGTGTCCTTTCCATTAATGAAAGATAAACTAAGATGTGTGCTGACCTAGTGTAATTTCATGCGAACAAATGCTTCAATGATTACATTTCCTACCCAAATAGAAATCTATGCATTGTAAATAAATTTTTATAGGCGCAATCACATTAATCACAGAGAAATTAGAATGATATATTTAAATAATGGAATAATGGGTTTATTTCTGTGGCAGTAGACAAATCACTCTTAAATATTCAATTGATTCTGCACATCTGTAATTACTATTGTGAACCCGTGGTGATATATACGTCCTGCATTACCTTGGAATCAGGCAATATGCCATCCACTTAAACTTTTTTGTACAAAAAAAAAAATATCTTTATAATCCATTTTGCTTGAGCATTTCTCGTTATTTATTCTGTCTGTTAGCTCTTCATTAGATCTATTATGTCCTCCAACCATTAATTGGTCCATTTTTACTGTTGCATTTACAGTGTTAGTTGGACGCCTTCTTTTTTGTTGAAGCGGTATGTCTTAACAGGAATTCGTGATGGTCCCCATGAACCATTTATTGCGGATTCAGTTGACTTTGTTGTTTCTCAGGTACTATTTATCTTGCATAATCTCATGCTTACAATAGTCTGCCACTGTTGCCTTTTAGTATGCTAGAAGTTTTCTTGCTTTTAGACAACAAATAGAGTTCATATGGTAAACTTGTGCATTTCTTTTAAAATGCATGCATTTCGGTGTCCTGTATATGACAAACTTGTATAATTTTGTATTACATGTCTTAAATAACATGATTGTTTTATTTGATTCTGTAATGCGTGACATATTCAGGTGGAAACCCTTTCTAGAGAAGACTTGGCCTCCAGAATGTCGCTGACAACAGATGATGCTTCAGTGGGACCCCTTCTTCTTTCAGATTCATTTATCACTATAATGGATGTATGTCATCTTAGTATAAATTTGCTCCTTTCTTTATCATGCAGATCACTCCCTTCTGAAATGAATTTCTTTTTGCATGGTGCCATTTCAGTCTGTTATTTTCTTTCTAGATTAATTTGTTGACTTATTGCTTTTGTGGGCCTAGTACAAGCTTTGTGTTCTGTAATACCTCCCTCTAGCTGATATATTACATTTACCGGCAGTTGTTTCTAAAATTCACCATAAACATATATCTTTTGCCTGTGACTTCTGTTGAAAATTTCTAATGTTGTAATTATTGTGTGCGACTATTTTCTAGTTTGCCATTGGATTATGACACAAGTAGTATGCTGTGAGATGTTTTATAAATCCAGTTTCATCTTTTATAAATCTACTTGTCTTGCATGTTTCTTGAAGACTAATGACTACTGCGCAATTCCTCATCAACTTAAAGAACAATTGAGTGAAAGATATCCTGAGGCAAGGCGCGCATCTTTGAAAACAGGTGGAGATTTTCCTTTCCTTTCACGACCAGATGAAGTCAACCTACATCTTCAGGTATATATGCAAGTATCCCATTTTTCATATTTGGGGTTTGTTATGCTCATGGATTTATGTTTTAACCTTTGTCTATTATCATGGTAGTTGCACCTTAGGCGAGTTGGTGTAGAAGCTCGGCCAGATTTGGTTCACGGTATTCCTAAAGGTGATATTGGTGGAAGTCCTAGCAAAGAGAATGATGACAATGACTCTGACAAATCACCTAAAGATGATACAAATAAGGATGATAGGGGAGGATCGGAAAACCCATCTACGGAAAGTGACATCAATCCTACCCCAGAAAGCTCAGAATCCCATAATTTAGACAACCAACCAGTTGAAAGTTCAGAATGTTGCAACTTGGGTCATGAAATCGCCTTGTATGTCTTTCCTAGTGAATTCACGAAGGAAATGCCCGTTGTGCCTCGAGAAACTTTTGTACATTTGGTTTGGGAATATATTGTTCTATTTCATGTTCTTCCCTACATCAGTTCATTGTACATTACAATCTTGAACTATTCTTTTGAATTTAGGCAAGTTGAGTAAGTTGGAAGTCTTTTGGATATATTGTGTGTCATGAAAACTAGTGTGTGAAAGAAAGTTGCTAATGTCGATCTTATAGTTGGATTTCCGAATTTCGTTGGCTAAATTAATTATTTGAAATTTGAAGGTTGGATGTGAATTATTAAACCATCAAATTTTATATTTCGTGTTTTAAGCTTTTACTTGATGCTTGAGCTGTAGATGCTTGTAAAATTATATGCTTTCTATCTAGCTTGGACTTGGGATTTAGAAGTCCACTTTTACTCGAAATGAATGCAAACAATGATTCCAAGGGATGCCATGTCCTCAACTAACGTGTGATCAAGGAGTTATACCAAATTGTATTGTATGATGCACTTCCTGCACTTGATAAAAAAAATTTTCCCCATTTCACATCTGCCCTGTTTGTCTTTCCTCACTGACGCCGACTGTGTGGCTCTTTTCCCCTCCTTGACCGACACCAGCACCAATGCAGTTGTTGCTCATTTTGATACCTCTACAAAACATAGCCAAAATCCCCTGTGTTTGTCATCAACCTAATCAATTTGACACTTCACACTCACCTCATCACCATAAATTGAGTTACCAAACCATCACTAATAAAACCCTCAAAGATTTGATTCACATAACCATCTCACAAAATGGGTTCATTGGCATTTTCACGATTTAGCTAGTGACCCATGTCTACATAAATCGTGTTTTTCAGCAAAAAAAAAAATGCAAATCAACGATGCACACAAAGGGTATTCGTTCCGGCGGTCTTAGCTAATAACATATGAAAGAAACTCAAAAGGCCCTTGTCCAGTTTGTCTAGATACTGGCGGATAGTTGAGGATGAAATAAGAGTGTATCGAAGGTGGGGGAAAGAAGAGCTGGAGAGAAAAAATTAATGTGAAACAAAAGGTTGTATTTTAGTTGCATTCAAAATAGTCGTCGAGTCTAATGGTGGAAGATGTTGGTCCACTATAAACCATTTGTCAAATTCGTACATATTAAAATTTGCTTATTTAATAATACAATTTGTCTTAGACAATTATTAGCATTTTCTTTTTTATAATATAATAATATGTCTTAGGACAATTATTAGCACTTCCCTTTTTATAATGTAAAACCAAATTAAAACCTACGGTAACGGGATATAGGTAGTTAACTAGAGAGGAGCACCAATGAAGCTTTAAAATTGAGGATCATATCATGGACTCACATACGAACCCATTATATTTTTAGAAAAACAAAAGGCAAAATTATGAGACGCGGTACCCGGACAGCGGACACCAACCAAAAAGTAAGCAGACTTGTGGAAAACCGGTAAATAATATTATTAAAAAACAAGAAGAGTGTTCTTACCAAGCATTATACGGTGTTGTGTTCATTTATGTGTTTATATATATATATATATATATAACCTCAAATGATTGTAGCAATTGATCTGGAGCATTATTTGACTTCTTCACCATGAACAATAGATCCTTGCCCACCAATACAAAACTGTAACTGAAGAATCAAAGATATATTATTCTCAAACTTTTTAACGAAATATGTATGTATCTACTTTGCATTACTGTGTATTTGCTTCGATTTTTATTCCATTTGAATGAATGAATGTTCTTTTGTATTTTTGCTTCGAATTAGGGTTATGGGTTTTCAAAATTTCAAGTTATGGAGTTATTTTGATATAACGGGTATTGGTATATCAATTAGGCTAATTTCCAGTTATGGTATTGGTATATCAGTTATGGATTTTTCAAAAGTTCCAGTTATGGAGTTTTCAAATGTTCCATTAATGTTGACAGTGGAATTATTCTCCTATACTTCAATTAGGTTTTAGGCTTTATAACAAAGGTTCTCATATTGGTATACTTCAATTACTATATTGTAGATGAAGAAAACTCATCAAAATCCCCTCAAGGTGTTAAATTTGAATAATGTTAGGAGAGGTACTGAAGTTGGTAGTAGCTCTCAAACTGTCAATAATGTAAGTGGATATCAATGGTTTGATTTGGTTCTATGTTATGTTTTGATTTGGTTCATTGTTTTTGATTTGATTTATTGTTTAATGTTAGACTGAGTCACACAACACTGAGTATTAGGAAACAAGATAAAATGGATAAAAGTGAATTGTTATTACTGATTGAAGCATTACAATGGGTATATATACATGTATTAGAGAGCATCATATCCTAATATGTGCATGCAATAGAATATAAGAACCCTATTGACTGTTACTTGTATAACAAGTAAGTGAGTAAACTAAACATTCTCATCACTATGTAATATCCCCCCACAAGTTGGCGGTTGATAAATATTGATCAACCCTAACTTGGATAGAAGAATATTAAAAGTCTTAGGAAGCAAAGCCTTAGTGAAGAAATCAGCCACTTGGTCTTGTGAAGAAACTGGAAGTAGCTTGAGGATCCCTGATTGTAATTTTTCTCTAATCAAATGGTAGTTAATTTTCAGATGTTTAGTACGCTCATGAAAAACAGGATTGGCTGCAATATGAATAGCATTTTGATTGTCACAATATAACACTGGCAGCTTAGAACAAGTAATGTGTAAATCTTTGAGAAGATAGAGTATCCACTGAGCTTCAGAAGAAGATCTTGAGACAATGATTTGCTCCATGAAATCAATGAATTGCCTGAGAAGAAACATTGACCAAAGATAGATCTTCTAGTGTCAATACATCCAGCCCAGTCTGCATCTGAAAACCCTTGTAAAGTGATGGAAGAACTTCTGGGAAAGAACAAACCTTTGTCAGGACAACCCTTAAGGTATTTGAGAACTCTAAGTGTAACGCCCCGGATTTTGGTCCAAGACATTACGCCTAATTCAATTTATTTTTTTTTAAAAAAACACTACTATTATTTTTATCATCAATAATAAATCCTTAACAAAACCTATACAAAATTCTTAACAGAATATCCTTCAGATTACTTTTAAAATTACGATTCAATCAAAACTCAATTTCGTCCCCGTACGCGCTTCAAGAAAAAACACCATAGCATAAACCATGTCTTCTTTGGTACCTAAAATGTTAGTGTAAGGGTCAATTTCCTTATCCAAATTGGTTCATACTCAAAGCACCAGAAACAATGTCATAAAATAGATAATATCAAAACTTATCAATCAAAAGCAATAAGAAAAATACATTCAAGTCATATGCTTCAAAGTAAAGTTCACACACATTTTTTTTGCATTATAATAGTTTAATCACTTGTTAACACACATATACATAACAGACTCAATGCAATGCAATGCAATTATGTGTAAAATGCATGCTCTTAAATACTACATGATCCGGATATAATTCCCGCAACTAAGGCATCCACACAGAATATAATTGTAATCCCGCCACTAATGCATGATCATGAAAATGCAGACTAAAACCCGCCGCTAAGGCACCGCACAGATATATAATATTAACCCGCCACTAAGGCAATTACAGTCAAATATTAACGCATCATCAAACATACAACCAAAAGTCAATCATTTCACAAAGTCACATTTTCATCTTTCTCTTTTCTTTAATTCATCAAAAAAAAATGTAACACTTCTTTTCCAACACCACAAAAACATATAAAGCATAATGATATAAAATATATCAATTCACACCACATTATCATACACAACTTTCATATAAGACATAATTAAGAATAATCACTCATAATTAAGAATAATCACTTTTAGAAAGGATTAAATTTTACCATGAAAATACATTTTAATTATTTTTCTTTTCAAAAGACAAGAATTGCTACCACTATTTAATAAAAGCCCTTACCTCGAACGCTTTTCTTCCCAAGTCACGACTCTAAGCCATAATTCTCAATTACGGTGCAGACACAATTTCTCACGATCTAGGAACTATTTTCACGATCGGACCGTTGAAAATGAATAACCGCATGTTGGGAACAAGCTGTCCCAAAATTAGCTCAGTCGATTGGTGAACAAAGGCGTAGTCGCAATTCTCCAAAGATAGGTTTAGTGAAAACGAAAATGGCTTAGAATTAGAATTTCATAGTGAGACAAGAAATAAAATGGAAGAACATATATGCAAAAGGACTTACACGATAAATTATTTGACAAGATTAGAGGATAGAAATTGATCGATGGACTTGAAAGATATTTGTATACAACATGTTGATCAATGGAATGTTGGAGATGTATACTTAAAGGCTATGGGAAATAATAAGAGAACACTGTGATATGGGATGGTGTGTGATATATCAAGAGAGGTAATATATCGTACATGTGATGGTGAGAGACTGACAAGGGCACCGTTGAGAGAAGAGAAGGGACTGGATATTTATATAGATTGAGGGAGATCAAATCGTTTGTCGAAGGAATCCAGAGACGTGGTTTGTTAATGTATCCTCAAGGAGAAACAAAGTGGAGTGTTCCACTTCTTTAGATAGGAACCAATCCGTATAAGAAAGGATATTAGTGGGTACATAAGACCAAGGCCCCGTTTGAATTGATTTATTTTGAGTTTATGTGGGTTTATCTACTCCCATAAACCTTTTCAAAGGTGTTTGCGTAAATAAATAAAAAAGTTTATCATAATTTCATAAGCTGCTTATGTCATATTTTAATAAGCCTAAATTTTCAGCTTACCCTCCGGCTTAATAAGGAGCTTATGAATTTATGTAACCTCCTTTGATTCTCTCTGGATCCACTTTTTCAAAATATATTTTTTAATTATAATGTTAGTTATCTTTGGCGGTGCATGAGTAACAAAATTGCTATATACTTATCTTACTAAAGTAACACAGTAACTAAGATTTTTATTTTTATTTTGAGCAAATATTCACTTTAATCCCTGGTTCTGCGGCTCGCTGTCATATAGGTCCCTGACTCAGGATTAAATACAAATAAGTCCTTGACTCTGCACTTCTATTATCACTTTAGTCCCTGGTGTTAAGTTATTCTGTTAAGTGATGATGTGGCATATGGGGTGTCACAGGGATTAAAGTGAAAGTAAAAAATTGTCACTTTGGTCCCTGAACCAAAAATCAATATCCCCAAATTGAATCTCAAAGTCCGAAATTCCTAAATCTCAAACCCCTAAATGTCATCTAATTCTCTTTTTTCTTCAAAATCAATCATCCGTTAATATGATCGTAAACTTATTAGTGACCTGATGAAGGGTTAATGACTTAATGTTGATTGTAAACATAATGACTGCTTACTTTTAAGTAATAATTGATAAATGTATGATTTCTATCAAGAATTTAGTTTAAATTTTTCATGTTTCATGTATATTTCATATTGGTTACACCATGACTAGCTTTATTGTGAATTGGCTCACAAAACCCACTGTTACTGTTCTGTTTACTTTTTATTTTTCTCTATACTTCTTCATTTCAGAGTTTAGATTGATAAACATATAGTTAAAAAGTTCTGACTTTTTTAATCTTCCTCCCAGTGCTAGCTAACTTCGTTTCTTGAATTTTACAACTTTAGTCTTGCACATGTATATCTAATACTTATCTTATTAAGTAGAATCAAAGACAATAGAAGAGCTACTGCTGTAAGGGACTTTAGTGAAATTTTGTGTTTACTGTCAAAGACCTAACTAATAGTAAGTATGCACAGTCAGGGACTTAAAATGAAGTTGGTTTTTAATGGATGATTGATTTTGAATAAAGGAGAGAATTAGATGACATTTAGGGGTTTGAGATTTAGGGATTTAGGAATTTGAGATTCAATTTGGGGATATTAATTTTTGGTTCAGGGACCAAAGTGACAATTTTTTACTTTCACTTTAGTCCCTGTGACACCTCATATGCCACATCATCACTTAACAGAATAACTTAACGTCAGGGACTAAAGTGATAACGGAAGTACTGAGTCGGGGACTTATTTGTATTTAATCCTGAGTCAGGGACCTATGTGACAGCGAGCTGCAGAATCAGGGACTAAAGTGACTATTTGCTCTTTTATTTTTTTAAGGAAGATTTTTATTTTTTTTTGTTACGTAACAAAATGAAACTGAATAAAAAAACAAATTTAACTTGTCTTTTTTGGTAACAAACTGTACACTAATATCTATATATATGGTAAATTTATTTACACCTCTAATGTTAATTTTGTCTGATATGAATATTGATTTTTTTTTAAGGACGAATATTGATTATACTATATATATAATTATAATTAATATATTATAATATTGTTTTTTACATCTTGATTAATTTTATAAAAAAAAAATCTTGATAACTGTGGTTCGATTCTTTGATTTTTTTTGTTAAATTAAAAATATTTAAAATTTTGATAATTGTTTATGTAATGTCACATCTAAACACTTCAATTTGTGTAAGTACTTTTTAGTGTATATATCCAAACATAAATAGCTTATCAAGTATAAGAGCTTATGATGTAAGCCCTAATGTTATAAGCCCTAATGCTATAAGCATCTATATAAGCTGTTTATCCAACAATCACCGGTACGATATATTATACTACTAACTTGTGCTTTGTTATAGTTTTGTCCTTATATAGATGCTTATATAGTTTTGCCCTAATGTAGCTTATTCTACTACTAACTTGTGCTTTGATATATTAAATTAAATAACTACCTAATCTAACAATAAACACACACGTTTTCTTTTGAACGTAACACACGTGATTAATCTTTTTCTTCTACCAAAAGATACTAATAACTGGCCCTATAAATTAGCATGGCATGGTGTTGCACACATGGTGAAGGTTTCCTTATTTCTCTGACAAGCTCCCACGTCCCACCCTTGGCTATCTTAAAATTTGGATCAGTATGGTCATATATTCTTATTCATCTAAAGGATCAAAACTAGTAATTTTTTAAATGAAGCCAAACTAAGTTTATATAATATCATATCCTATATTATAATAATAGAGAATATAAGGCGAATATATATACATAGATACATCCTTAAAAAAAAACATATACATAGCTACATGAAAATATAGTTTGTAGAAATCAAGGATGTTACGCTAAGAGCTGCTGAATGGTGAGCTTGTGTTGGTTTAGAAAGAAACTGGCTCAGTTGCTGAGTGATGAATGTAATGTCTGATGAAACCCCCTTCACTATCATAAAAACAATGCAAAAACATTAAAGCGACAAAATTATAGCTGCGCTTAGCCCATACTACCTCGCAAGGTGGAAATATACAGAAGAGATTGTCCCCAGCGCCCAAAAATCCCACTTGCATGTTAAAAAGAGTAGCAAAACGCACACAAATAATGAGATGAGTAAATTTATTTCATTTTAATAAATGGATTAATTGTTATGTTGAATGTCAGGACCGAGATTCGAACTCCACCACGTCCACTTATGTGTGTGCGAGTTTATAATGACTTTGTCATTTCGTCTATCTACAATGAAAACATTACCAATTTTTTTTTTAAAGATGTGACACCTAATAACGAGGGGCGTAGCCCTTCAAGTAGAAGGGGTACCCTTGACTACCCAAAAAAATTATTATTCTTGAATTGGTTGATAAGTATTTATATTTAGCTATCTCAAATAATAAACTTTGAGCTACCCCAAACAAGTTCAGTTGTCGAAAATTAGCATAAATAATAAATAAAAAAGTAAAAAAATTACCATATGATTGATAGATTTATTTGTATTGGTTTGATATTCAAGTCTCAATAAGATAAAACATTTTCGGTCCTCGTGGGCTTAGCTTAGTCAATAAGGGCAATGCATAATATATGCAAGGTCTAGGGTTCGAACCCTGACACCGCAAAAAAAAAAAAAAAACCTTTTCAAAAATAAAAAT
>Ga0228711_1002834_pt1 | contig 26890 bp, 19 predicted proteins | sample MedpolnodulmetaG_2_FD_177996 | JGI IMG/M metagenome (GOLD analysis project Ga0228711, IMG submission 177996) | Root nodule microbial communities from Medicago polymorpha collected in Santa Monica, California, United States - brown nodules | ecosystem: Host-associated > Plants > Roots > Nodule... | reverse complement strand
GTTATGTGAATAATTGGGGAATACTTACTAGGTAGAATCCTAGTCCATGAAATTGAAAATCTATATACATTTATCCCAAGTGATGACATCAATTTGATATCTTCCTGTCAAAGACAATCATTCAGACCTTAAAGAGTACACTATATTAATAAATGTAGTTAGTAAATTATGAAGTTAATATCATATTACTGAATTTTTATAGTCATTACCAAATAGCGATGATAATGATCATTTGCTATATCACCATTCTCATCATTGTTTATCATTCCTGAAAACTTACCAAATTGTATTGTAATTATACATTTTCAAGATTAAATTAAATTCTATAACTACTCTATGCAAATAAAAAAGAAACATACCTGGTGTGTGACTGAATACATCCCAGTTGCTTAAACCTTTACCATCTTCAAAAGCTGCTCCTTCAATCTATTATTATTACAAAGAAAAAAAGGAAAAGAATCTCATTAATAGAAACAACAAAATGAAAATATCTCAGAAGAAGAAAAAAGGAAGTTGAACAAGTATATATATACTTGGTAAGAGGAAGTGCTTGTTCCAAAGAGGAAGCCATTTGGGAATTGAGATCTATTGATTTCATCTTCAACTTTATGATAACTTTGGACATGTAAAAGAGAAGAGCAAAGCAGTGTAAACACAACATGCATAAGCCATTTTTGCATTTTCATTCAACAGTGTAGCAAAAACATTATCAGAGGCAAATATATTCTATCAACTATTTATGATATATGGCCCATATATATTGTAAGTTGTTAAGTAATTAGATTCATATAACAATGATGTGTGTATTATATGATGCCACATTGAACTCGTGCAAAATTATTACGACAAGATCATTAAAAATGGTTGACTGGTATATTATACTGTTTTTTATTAATAAAAAAAAAAAAACTAAATATATATGCTCAATAATAGAGGTACAAAGATTACACAGTTTTACCATTGAGAGGTCCAATTCAAATCTCTTAACGGATCAAAAGAACAAAAATTACGGAGATATTCAATAGATAAAATGAAGTTATAAGAGAAAAAATACAAGCCAAAATGAGTTCCTTTGTATCAATTTACTGAGTACCAAATCTCCTAGGCTTCAATCTCTTGAAGAATGAATTTCAAAAGCTCCATGATGGATGATGGTAGAAAATGATGCAATGTGATCATGACTGTGTTAAATAATGTAAAGGTTGTGTTTTAATCTTAAAAATTGGACCCTAATTGAAAGAAGTACCAAAAACTCACTTGGATGAATAAATTATGAAGTATAAAAATATTTTTAATAATTAACACGCTTAAAAAGTTACTGTATTTTGTATATAAAGGACAACATCAAGTATTGTTAATCTTGTGTAAAAAAAAAACACAAGTATTGTTAAATTAGTTAAATTAAAGGCTTATTTACACTTTTAACCTCCGTAAATAAGGCGAGTTTTAAGTTTAGTCTCTGTATTTCTTAATTATTTTAAATCGTCACTGTAAAAATTAATCATTAAACATTTGAATACTTAGCATTCGGGGGTCAACTACAAATGCCACACATGTGAATACTTAGCACTCGGGGGTCAACTACAAATGTAATGTCAATGTAAAAAAGAAACCTACACTTATAATGCAAGTCTTCTTTCTTATCACTAATATTTTTAAAAAAATATGGTTAGTAATTCAACCTAGATAAAGATTGAACTGTGATATCTTTTTTCAACCATCATTTTATAGTAGATAGAAATCCGATTTCATGAACATACAACTTTAAAGTAAATTACCTATCATAGAGAATAACAAGACATGAACATCATTATGACTTTGAGTATATTCTTGAGAGATTTTGCTTTTGTGGTAGATAGTGGGATTGAATGTCGTGTTTTGTTATTGGTATAATTAGATTGGTTTTAAGTATTAAATCATGATTAGTTTAAAATTGAGGTTATTGAATGTTGAACAAGGTCTTGATAATTAGGTTTTACAATTCTACTGATGATGATATATGATTAGAATTCATTCAAATTTTGAAGTCGTGTTTTGTTATTGGTATAATTAGATTGGTTTTGAGTATTTAGATTGGTTTTGAGTATTAAATCATGATTAGTTTAAAATTGAGGTTATTGAATGTTGAACAAGGTCTTGATAATTAGGTTTTACAATTCTACTGATGATGATATATGATCAAAACTCATTCAAATGTTTTGAAGTGGTGTTTTGTTATTGGTATAATTAGATTGATTTCTGCTCTTTTTATTGCGCCAACGTTTGAAAATTATGAACGGTGTATGAAATTTTGATTTTGATTAAAACTAAAAAAAAATGTAAATGTTTGTTGCTTTCTAGTTATAAAAAAATCAAACCAACTATAATTCTCTATTTCAACGACACCGACAATAATACAATATAACAAAAAAAAATTAAATTCTTTTTTTAATGACACCAACAACAATTTGATAATAGAAAAAGTTGTGGGTATAATTGGAATGATGAAAAAGTAAGTATAAATATACTCATATACACATTTTAAATGATAAAGGAAAAAAACAAAAAATATATATTCATATCGTGTTTGTTACATTTGTTTTAATATTTAAATTTATTCTTATCTATTAGTTACATTGTTATTTGTATCAAAAATTAAGGGTATTTTTGAAAAGAAAAATTCAACCCAAAAGTGTTGAAAGGGGTAGTTTTTTTATATATAGTATAGATATTTCATGTTGTTAGCGGTAGCATTTAGTGTGCACAAATTACAGATTTGTGTACCGTAAACAAGTTTATTTTGACCATTTTAGTTTGTCTGCACTATATTTTTTTTTTCATTCTATATCATATTGTCTTCATTCTCCACGAGTACTTTTTGTTCAGATCTCGAATTTTACATTCACACCATTGATAAATCCCAACATGAACTAGACATGTTATTCATGATTTAGATCATGCCATTGCCGCCTCTGATAAATCGAATTTGAGATCCATGAGATAACAATGTCGTCCCTCTTATAAATATCATTTTTCACACCACTGATAAAATGGCGGGTAGGGGTAAAAAAAGTTAAAATCATGAACTTAGATCCACTCAAGTCAAAATCCGAACATTGAGAGAGATAGAAGCTTAAAATTGAGAGAAATAGAAGAACACAATTTTATTACCTCGCTTTATCCGAGACAGTCCACCTAATACTGAAATAAATAAAGAAAATTGTGATGATTTGTCATTTAACAAGGTACCCCTACCTATAACCATCATTTAAATCATACCATTGCCTAACATGAGACTCTCAACAAAAATTCAACATGAGTTACCACATTCAAAAAATGAGGACTCAAATTCACTATATAAAGATATATTTGTTATGATTACAACCTCCATACAGATAGAAAACACCCTCCCCTTGTACATACAAACATATACATAATAATCAAGTCTTGCATGTTTAGGCACCAAAAATACAAAAGCTTCAAATATAAAAATCAAATTAATACAGCTTTAGTTCATGTCCAAGTATAATACATTCGGGAAATATATAAAAAAAACTAAACTACTCCTCTGGCAATTTGTCCTTCAAATATTTCAGAACAGCTTTAGTTCCTTTATCCAAGACAGTCCTCCTAATGCTAAAACAAATAAAGAAAAATTGTGATGATTTTGTTAACCGAGCTTTACAGAAGATATAGCAAATCTGTATGCTTTGTTTCTATTTTGTTAAATTAGCAATGCTTGAGTTCCAAGAAATCGGCATAATCTTTAAAAAACTACTTCTTGACGATGATATTTGTATTAATCTTGGCGCATTAGGAAATTGTAAGCTCTAAAGTGCAAATACATTAAAGAATATAGATGCTAAACCGTTTTTACACTTCTAGAATCCAAACTACGGTCACAATGTTCTATATTTTGAGAAAGCATGTAGAGAGGTGGGGCATGAGGTAGTTACCTTCTAAGTGGGTTCCCATCAAGTCTCAACGCCTGAAGGCTTGGTTCCAGTAGACCCTGATTAAAGTACATGAGTAGAATCAGAGTAATATAAACAAGCCACAACTAGTGCAAAGATGATCAAAATGACAGCATTGAGTAGGCCAAAATAACAACCATTTGTTTTTTCTCTTTTCTTTTGTTTAACAGTTTTACATGCCAAACATCATTGAGACGTATAGCATAGCATCATCAATTTCTATAAGTTCAAATTTGTATAAACATTATAATTTTAGTAAGCAATGAAAAATGTTAACAAAATGAGAAATGGCAGTGCTTGTTTCTCACCAGCTCAGGTGGAAGGGCTGAGATGTTGTTATCAGATAGGTCAAGCTCCACGAGAGAAGTGATATTTTTTAGCCCCTGAAAGAAGTTGAACAGTGAGAAACGCATAAAATACCAAAAAGGAGAAATAGAAAAAATAACTTTTGAAAAAAGATCATTGATCTATAAGACAAGTTTTATGAGCTGAGATTGCTCACACATGTGAATACTTAGCACTCGGTGGTCAACTACAAATGTAATGTTAACGTAAAAAAGAAACCTACACATGTAATGCAAGTCTTCTTTCTTATCACTAATATTTTAAGAAAACATGGTTAGAAATTCAACCTAGGTAAAGATTGAACTGTCTTTTATCAACCATCATTTTATAGTAGACAGAAATCCGATTTCACGAACATACGACTGTAAAATACATTACCTGTCATAGAGAATAACAAGACATGAACATCATTATTACTTGAGACAAATTAGTGGACTCAAGTTACTGTTAAGCCAATATAAGCTTTGATAAGATTTGAATTTTAAGAGGCAAAGATACAAATTGCTAGACCTAAGGTTATACCCACTGTCAGATTAAAATGAAGTTAAAGCATATTATCACAACTTTTCAAGCCTAATCATGTTTTTTATCGCCCCCAAAAAAAGTTACCTCTGGAATTGATTGAAGGGAATTCTGACTCAAGTCAAGGATCCGTAGTTGATGCAACCCCAATATATCTGACGGGACTTCAGTGAGACGCATTTTTCTGTGGAGTTGTAACATTAAGGTTAATCAGAGGATCCCAAGAAGTTAAAGTATATGAATTAAGTGTTCGTGTGTGTGTGGTGGAGTCTTATTGCCTATTGCACATCCTGCAGCTTTCAACTAACCAACCTCAGGTATAGCTCTTGAAGGTTTGGCAAACTAGAAAATGAAGGGCCGTCTAGTAATGAAGCTTCATTACCACTTAGATCCAGGATCTGAAGCTTAGGCACCGCTTCTAAACCATTTGAAGGTATCTGTTGTTGAAGTGACAGATAAGTTCAGTAATACTGTTATACCACACTTTTGGTTTCACTTTATAACAGAAAATAAAGCAAATCAATACATATTTTATATCACCATAATACCATTAGAATTTCTGCATAATAATTTCAGGTATATACCAAGAGTAAAGAGATGTTTTGAAATGTTTCATCATATAAAGCCGAGAGCATGGCTTTTATAGGACAACTATCCTAATGAAGTTTTACGAAGTTCTAATACTTACCAACATTTTAGGCATAGATTACCTTTCAATTTCTCTTATTTTTTACTTTCTCTGGGGAGGAGGATGAGAGTTAAGACACATTATCGATAACAATGGAGTAGAGTACAAAAAAAGAAAGACTGATACATCGATAAAGGAATTAAACATGCACTGTCGATTTTGTTTGAATTATCTAAATATAACTTTTTAAAGCTTTAAGCTATACTAAAAGCAATGGCCTTCATCAAGAAAAAAGAAGAATTAATTATATGGATTTTACAATTGGAAAAACCATAGTAGTTATTATTTTTAAAGTGCTATGGTCTGCAATGATTCTTTTACATGCCGATGACATAATTCATTTTACAAGCAAAAGATCAGAGAGAAATTCCCAAATAAATAATCATTACCTGTCTAAGGGGATTGTAGTCCAGCTTCAAACATGAAAGACTCGAAAGTGATTTAAGAACTGAACCTGGCCAGTCTTTAATTTGATTCTTCGATAAAATCAATGTCTGGAAAGTGTAAAATATACAAATGAATTAATAGAAAAGTTTAAGATGAACAGAACTCAGAAGGTCAGTTTTAAGTGCTCTTCCGACCTTAAACCTTAATCATTCAATAAATTACTTTAATTTAAAGGTTGAAAGTAGATAAGTGAAATGTTTCAAGCATGACATTTAATGAGATAATTACTCAACAGAGAAAGAACGGTTTACCATATAAGAAATATTTTACTTTACATATAAAAATCTGAAAATGATTAAGAAAGCACATCTTCCTTCTTCAAATTTAGGGGAAATTTAAGGGTTTTCACCATTTTTTTTTGTTTAAAATATCAGTGTACGCAAAAAAACCAGTGCATATAGAACTTACAAAGAAAAATGTGCTTATACTAAAACTCAGAAATATGAAACCAGAAAGAGAAAATGGTTGAAAATTTATGCAATCAATTCACATGAATACATATGGCCAAATTAATGCAGTTTGGGCTTTCCAAGTACGAGGTAAGTAAAATTAATTACCAAAAAGTAGCCTACAAAATCATGTCACTTATTGTGCTTGTGGTTATTTTTCAGCAATGCAATTCATAAGCCTCTCTTTTTTAAAGGTCTGTCATCTGTGTTCCTTCACAGATGGCAGGTGAAGGATTACTTTGTCACAAGCAATTGGAACCATTATTAGTTAAACTTCAAAATTTTATTTTGAACCAATCTACAGGGCCCTCAATTTTTACAAAGGTGTGCCCATATTTTTTTCAGCCTTACTGCAGTGTTTAAATGTTCAAAATTTCAAGTGACCATAACGACTTATATAATTACTGGTCAACAAACATACAGATTCTTGTTAGTGGGGAACTCATATTAAGATGATGACAGTGCCTGTCAGTACCAGAAGATAACCAAATCAACTTGTAAAGCACCTTTCAGGAATTAAAACCGGAAGAGAATGTTTAACCTGGAGGGAAACACAGGAAGAAAGTTCAACCGGCAACTCCTGGATTGAGTTTTTGGAAAGATCAAGTTTTATGACCTCCTCAGATTCCCATACTTCAGATGGAATAGCACTCAACCCTAACCCTCCCATAGAAAGTTCCTGAACACAATTAGAAATAGAACTGCAATTAGCAAGGAAAGGTTAAATTAATAGAATCAGAAAGACAGACACAATATAGAACAGAATTTTCTGCTTCAATTCATTCAATTTTGAACTCCAAGTTTATCAAAAGTATAGGAAATCGCAGTATTCGCTAGATAGTTTATCATGTGATTATATCATTTCTGAATCCACTGTCGTCCTCACTATAATCAATTTAGATGCTAACACCATGGCTAATACAAAATAGATACTCAATATTTGTTATATTCATCAAAAAATTATTCTTAATCAACTTGATTTTGTTCTTCAGTCAATAATGAATTAATGAGCACTGAGTTAAGGGTGAGCCATGGCGCAATGGTAAGGTTGCTAGCCATGTGAAATCTTGGAAAAACCTCTCCACTTGCAAGGGGTAAAGTTGCATACATCTAACCTACTCAGATCCCACTTCGTGGGAGCCTCGTGCATTTGCTGCCCTTTAGTTTCTGTAGAAATACATGGTTTCAGCACTCAATGCCTCTAGACTCTCTTATTCAACATGGTACCTAGAGTCCATCATAGGAAACCTTAAGAACTGTATCTACCCAGTGAACCAACTGTCCTCTCGCAACAAATTTTCAAAAACCATGTTTATAATTCATTTTCCACCTTCCCCCACCGTGCCTTTACTTTTTTGGCGGGACCTTCAGTTTTTCGGAAGTTATACATTGGACACCAAACAACTATAGATAGTGAGCTGGTGATGACAGCAGCTAAAACAATAAACAAACTGAAAGATGGTTGAATCAGAAAGCTTTGGTACCAACTTGATTGGATCTAAATTATTCCCCCTATATTCACGAGGGATCGTACATATATACAAGAAAAATAGCATCAAGATCCCTGAACTCTGAGATCAAATCAATCAACCTAAGCCATTTAAGGTTATAATCAATATTATCTAATTATATCTTGTATAATAACAGGAAGAAGGAACACATACTAATTACGATCACAATCAACATTATCTATTTTTATGTTGTAGTGTAGGAAAGTAAGAGTTGTGTGTGAAACGCATCGCATGCCAGTCTTAGAGCAGAGAGTTACTCTCTATGGGAATCTCGGCTCTTGAATTTGTTCTTGAACAATTTGTGATTGCAATTTAATAAAATTCCCGTTTTCATTCAATACTGGTGTTCTACCAAATGCTAACACACTCACACATGATATGAACAGTTATGATCAACAAGAAAACTATGCAATCTATGGAATGTATGATTTTCTTTTCAAAAGATGCAATACCTTTGAAGAGATAGATAATCGGGTAGCCATTGCAATTATGTCCTTTTTTGAAGTTGTTGCAGCTTCAGAATCTGCAAAAAAATATCTAGACTAAGTAAAAGGGCTCAAACTTAAGTTGTGTGTATGATGCTAATGTTGCTAAGACTGTAACATACCTTCACCTTGAGAAAGTCTACTCCGGAGAAATCTTAGTAATGCTGGTGTAGGTCCAGTGACTAATGAGCTGATGAGAAAAGACACAAGTCAAAAACATATAAATACTAATATTGACAGCATAAAGGACCAAACTACTTACTGTACCTTCTAAGAGTCCGCAATGGGTTTCCGCTAAGCAGAAGTTTCCTCAAGCTAGTCATGTTGCCTAAACAAGATACAATAGTAAAGTATTTATTTCTTCATTCATGTCAAATTATTTCCACTTTTTAACTGTTTCAACACATAATAACACTTGAATAATTTAGAATTAATGACTTGAATAATTTACAATGATGTGTGCAAGCTTATATACAAGAGAGAATCTCTCAGGAAAGCAAAAAAGGAAACTAAATCAACTATAATAAATAGAGAATAATCAACACTCCCTCTCAAGCTGGACCATATATATCATATGCATCCAGCTTGTTACATATATAATCAATCTGAGGTCCCCATAGTGGTTTGGTAAAGATATCGGCTAGCTGATCATTGGAGCTCACTGAAGAGGTTTTAATGATGCCAAAAAGTATCTTCTCTCTGATAAAGTGACAATCAACTTCTATGTGTTTTGTCCTCTCATGAAAAACTGGATTTGACGAAAGATACAATGCCGACTGATTATCACACTTAAGTTCCATAGGACCTAGTTCACAAAATTTCAACTCTTCCAACAAGTGCTTCAGCCATAAAAGTTCACAAGTAGCATGTGCCATAGCACGATACTCCGCCTCAGTACTTGATCTTGCAACAACAGTTTGCTTTTTACTTTTCCATGAAATTAAGTTTCCTCCCATTAGAACACAATAACCTGAAGTAGATCTTCTATCATTCACATCACCTGCCCAATCTGCATCTGAATATCCAACAATATTGGTATGTCCTCTGTCTGAATAAACAAGTCCTTTTCCAGGTGACCCTTTAATATACCTCAAGATCCGAACCACGGCATTCCAATGGCTATCACAAGGTGAGTTCAAAAATTGACTCACAACACTAACAGCAAACGAAATATCTGGTCTAGTCATAGCAAGATAATTCAGCTTCCCAACTAACCTTCTGTATCTGCCTGGTCAGGATACAAATCTGCTTGATTCTGTAAAAGCTTCACATTGGGGTCCATAGGAGTATCAACTGGTTTACAATCAAGCATCCCTGTCTCTTCCAAAATATCAAGAACGTATTTTCTCTGAGAAATAGCAATGCCTTCTTGGGACTGAGCTACTTCAATCCCAAGAAAATAACGCAATCGACCTAAATCTTTTGTTTGGAAGTTGCTGAATAAATGCTGCTTTAGGTCTTTAATACCTTCCTGATCATTACCAGTAATAACAATGTCATCTACATATACTACAAGATAAATGACTTGGTTCAAAGATGAACGTTTAAAGAATACAGAATGATCTGTTTCACTACGAATCATGCCAAACTGTTGAATAACCTTGCTGAATTTTCCAAACCAAGCTCGAGGTGATTGTTTTAGACCATACAATGATTTTTGTAACTTGCAAACAAGGCCATACTCCCCCTGAGCAATAAAGCCAGGTGGTTGCTCCATATAAATCTCCTCTTCTGAGTCACCATGCAAGAAAGCATTTTTAATATCAAGTTGATACAAAGGCCAATGGTTCATAGCAGCCATTGACAAGAAAAAACGAACAGAGGCCATTTTTGCAACTGGAGAAAAAGTATGACTGTAGTCAAGCCCATAAATTTGAGTGTATCCTTTTGCTACTAATCGGGCTTTCAAACGATCCACCTGTCCATCAGGGCCTACTTTAATAGCAAAGACCCATCGACAACCAACTTTAGATTTTCCATGAGGAAGTGGAACAAGCTTCCATGTACTACTAGACTCCAAGGCATTCATTTCATCAATCATTGCTTGTCTCCATCCTGGATGAGATAATGCTTCCTTGACGGTCTTAGGAATAGAGATAGTTGATACAGCAGACACAAAAGCATGATGCAATGGAGACAGACGATGATAACTCAAGAAATTATAAATAGGATGAGGATTAGAAGTAGACCGGTTACCTTTACAAAGAGCAATAAGTAAGTCAACTGAAGGATCAGGTGGGTCAACAATGGGAGAAAGGAATAGAACCTGAATCATCAGAAATGGTAGGGGTAGTCTCTTGAACAATAGTAGGGGTGGTCTCTTGAACAATATTGTCAAAATCTATAGGAGCACTTTCTGGAACTGTGACATGTCGACGTTCATAAGTAGCTCCATAGCGACGAAACTCAGGACGACTATGTGACTGTGGAGGTCTCTGAGTAGGAACAAACGGTTCAAATAGAGGAATCGGAAGCACTTGAGAAGCAGATTCTGTTGTAGTTGGTGTGGCAAAGAAAGGTGTATCCACAAAGAAAGTAACATCTGCAGAGACATAAAAACGATGTGTAGATGGACAATAACAGCGATACCCTTTTTGAACTCTGGAGTACCCCAAAAACACACACTTGACAGCTCGTGGAGACAACTTATCACAACCAGGAGAAAGATCATGAACAAAACAAGTAGAGCCAAAAACCCAAAGTGGGACAGAATACAAGGGGTCCTTAGGAAACAAGAGAGAATGTGGAATCTCATTATCCAAAACTGATGATGGCATGCGGTTGATCAAATAACAGGCTGTCAGAACCGCATCACCTCAAAATTTTAAAGGTGCATGAGCATTGATCAATAAGGTTCGAGTTCGAGCTGTATCAACTAGATGACGATGTTTCCGCTCAGCTACACAATTTAGTTGCAGTGTGTGCGGACAACTAGACTGATGTGTGATACCATGAGAAATCAAAAAGGAGTTGAATTGTGCAGAAAAGTATTCTTTGGCATTGTCACTTCTCAAAACTTTGATTGTTTTCCCAAATTGAATCTTTATCTCTAAACAAAAAGTCTTAAATGCACCAAACAATTCTGAACGATCCTTCAATAAGGTTATCAAAGTACATCGCAAGAAATCATCGATAAATGTAACATAATACCTGTATCCTAAATTAGAGGGAACGCGGCTAGGACCCCAAATATCAGAATGCACAATATCGAAGGCATGCATGGATCTTTTATTGACACTATTGTGAAAAGATGTCCGAACATGTTTGCCAAGCTGACACGACTCACAATCAAGTGACTTTAAATGTGAAAGTTGTGGAACCAACACTTTCAACTTATCTAAACTTGGATGACCCGGACGATGATGAATGATATCTGGAGATGCAGAAACATTGCATACAGTTGGTGAAGGTGGTTCAAGGTAATAGAGACCTTGTCGTTCAGAGCCTGCTCCAATTTTATTTCCTGTACTTTGGTCTTTTATAAAGAGAGAACCAGAAGTAAACGTTATGGAACAATCGAGAGAACTAGTAAGCTTACTGATTGAAATCAAATTGAAGGGGCAGCCAGGCACAAATAACACATAATCCAAAGGTAGAGATGGCAGGGGTGACGCTTGACCAATACCGGTAACTTGTGCCTTAGAACCATTAGCAAGGGTAATGCTGTGAGGTATTTTAGGAGGTGACAAATTATAAATAAGAGACGGATTACCAACTACATGATCAGAAGCACCCAAACCTAAAATCCATGATCCAATAGAGTGAGATAAGCAAACCGTAGAATTACTGAAATGAGCCAATGTAACCGAAGTTGAAACCTTTTGGGAAGCCATCAAATACACACAACGGAATAAGTAAACTGTAAACAATAGTGATAAATGTGCAGATATGCACAATGGATGCAAAACACAACAATAATTCACCAAAAAAGGAAGCCAACAACAAGGACACCTCAAAAGACCTTCTCAACGGGTCAACAGTTGCAGCAACGGGTAAAGAACCTCAAGAACAGACAGCTGAAGCGAAAAATCACTGAAACGCACCTCAAACGTGAGACCCAAAAAACTGGAAGGTGTCCCAACAGAACCAGAATTAAAATACGAATCTACTGGAACAAGCACCGCCGCAAACAGGCGTTCAGAGGGTGGTGCGTGACACACACGCACCGGTTGGGTGAGCTGACAGAGGCGGCGCGTGTGAAACCCGATGACGGAGAAACTTCGAACAAGGGCAGATCGGAGGGTCCCGATCACGGTGGTATGGCCGTATCACCGGTGGTGGTTCCGGTAGCAGTCACTCTGACTGTGTTTAAAAACAACAGTGGGTCACCGCTCGTGGCGGCTGAAACCCTAATTCAAAACAGTGGAAGGTACCTAACCAGAGAGCTCTGGTACCAACTTGAATAATTTAGAATTAATGACTTGAATAATTTACAATGATGTATGCAAGCTTATATACAAGAGAGAATATCTCTCAGGGAAGCAAAAAAGGAAACTAAATCAACTATAATAAATAGAGAATAATCAACAATAACATCATACAGTAAGAAAGTTGACATGCACTGTGGCTCCCTAGCTAAAGGTTCAAGTATAACATATGACAGGTCATAGAGCCAGACCCTTCCAGGTAATGGTGTCCATTCACTATTTTTTATGAGTCTAGGACACTTTTAAGAGACCATAAAAATGGTGAGGATGCAGAATAGTTTCCAATTACTATTTCCAGTATTGGTGTCGATTTAGTAGATGAAGTTGTCACAGAAATCGGGGCCTAACTCATCCCTACAAAACCGGCTTGTACGGTGAGGAGTGCGTCCTCTTTATAAACTCTTCTCAAGAATCCTATCTATCCGATGTGGGACTAAATCCCACCCGAGAGTTGGCCGCTAACAGAAATAGCTAGAAATATTAAACGGTGAGTCTATTACATATTGGCACACAAAGAAACATAGTATTGGTGAGGATGCAGAATGAACATGATTGTTTATATTTTGAAGAATAATTCAGGCCAAGACATATCCTGTCCTTATTAGTGCTTCTTAAGAACTCTTTTGACATGGAATGTTGCACTGCTTTTACAATATTATTACTTAACAGTATCTTTGTAATTTTGAGAGACACTTAAATTAATATAAAGAGGGGATGGCCACTAATTGAGGTGAAAAATTTGCTTTCCTTTATATTTTCTGGGCAAACTTGTATACTGTTTTCATTATGCAACTGTTATATTTCCAAAATAATGCAACTAGACCTACTATCATTATGCAAAAACTTGCTGAACTTACCCATTTCAGGAGGTAACCCACTCAATGAATTATTTGAAAGATTCAAGACTAAAAGACTCAATTTGCATGCCTCCACAGGATAGTCCTTCAGCTGTGAATATACAAAGTCAATAAACAATACATCAAATAATCTACTGTTAAGGAGAAAGAGAACAAAAGCATCGGAAGCAAAAATAGTAATATAGCTATAATTGCCAGTATTTCAACGAAACTCTATGTAAAATAGTTCTTTTCCTTTGTAATAAGAGTAATTAGATACAAAATAAAAATAAAAATACTCAGTCTTCGATACCTGGTTAGAGTGAAGATCGAATGTCCCAAGCCGAGAAAGTTCTCCTATCTCCACTGGTATTGTAGAAATATTATTATTCCTGAATTGAGTTTAAAAAATGCAATATCTATCAGAACTGTGTAGAAGTCACCAATAAAAGAAAACCAAATGAATAATATGCTTTTTTTTTTTGGTAGTGAAATGAATAATATGCTTATAACAATATAAGACTTGCATCAGAATAGGTTAGAATTTGACCCCAAATAAAACTCTGCAAGTGAATGACAACCAATGATTGATGAAGGGATTGATGAGATTCCTGCATAGACACACACATACAAATTCCACATCAAGATGAAAAAGGGAGAAACAAAAATATTTGACCATTTATTTGAAGAACTCATTGTTACCAGCGCAAGTGGTTGGTGCGCAGGGTGTGTGAATGTTTTAGATCACAGGATACGGAGTTCAATTTCTATTGATAAAAAAAAAATACTCACTGTTCTGATGGAGATCAAGACGAATTAAACGTGAAAGGCCTCCAATGCCGACCGGTATGCCATTCAGCATGTTTTTTGCTGTAATAGTGTTAACAATGGAAACAAGTTTAACAAAACAAAGGAGCTACATATAAAACTAAAAGACCTAACTGATATCGTTGAAGAGAACAAAGGCCCTAACCTGCATTTAATTCAGTAAGCATTGTCCATGATGAAATGAGATTTTCAGATATCACTGTAAGCTTGTTTCCCTGGCAAAGACAAAAGGACAGTGTAGTGAGACCACTGCTTACTGAAACCATAATTTCTCAAAGACTCGGGGAGATGTTTGTCATCAATAAACATACTAAATTTTGCTACTAGTTACTACCTCCATATCTAGCTTAGACAATTTGGAACATTTTGCTAAATCTTCTGGCAAGCTTGCAATAAGATTGTTTGATCCCTGCAATAAGACATCAAAAATCGCCATTTCATCATACATGGCCATATGAATACAGACCAGCAAACAGAAGACTTTTTAACAGATTTCATCGGTTAAATAGCAAAGGCAGGTAAAAACAATCTTCATTGATAGATCTATGTGTGCTGTATAACCTAAATGAAGGAGCGCGGAAATCAAAAAGGTAAAATGCAACCTATTTGATGAAATCCTCCCACAGTTGAGTGAGTGAGAGAGAGAGAGAGAGAGAGAGAGAGATGTGCAGTTAATTAACAAGAAGGAAGGTTCTTAGAAACTAAGTAACATGAATTGAAAAAAAAATCCTTTTATTCAACAACCAAGCCTTATCCCACTAAGTGGGGTCGGCTACATGGATCAAATTACGCCATAATGTTCTATCACATACCATATTTCAATCCAACTTATTAAATCTCTAGATCTTTCTTAATAGTTTCTCTTATAGTTTTTCTAGGTTTTTCTCTGCCTCTAGTGATCTAACTACCCTCCATCTGATCTACTCTCCTTATTGGAACAAGATAATAATTTGGCCAAGAAATTGTGTTACACTTCTGTTTTTACCACAAGGGAAACTCCTTCCTTAATCAAGCACCCAAAAAAACATATCACTCTTTATTCTTTGAATTACAGTTTGGATACTGACCTTACAAGTATCTCACTGCACCAACCAGTATGTGCTGTACTATAGCTAATTGTAGATTCGTAGACACTAAAGTAGGGCCTAACAACTAAACTCCATTTGTACTCATAAAAAAAGATGGGTCAAGATCCTCTCCGTTTTTCCCAGTACCAAAGGTTTGGGAATATAAATACAATAATGTAACATTTGGTGGGTCCACTTATATAATATAAACTTCAAAAATATAGTAAAGGAAAGGGAAAATCGAGAGAGAAAATGGAGAGGATCTTAACTCAAAGACAAACTAGAGTACTTGATAATATATCCTCTTCAAAAAAAGAGTACTTGACAATATTCCAAGGTTAAATTCACATTAACCACAAGCATAATTTGATGAAAGCAGTAACAGTAACCATTTCAATGCCAATGAAGCAGCATAAGCCAACCACACAGCTAAGATCAACACCCAACAGTTTAAGTAAGACAAGGCCATTACCACATTACCTTTAAGTCCGACAACGCCAAGCATCTTCCTAGCTCACTAGGAAGTTCCGTGAGCTGATTATTTGAACAATCAAACCTAAAAGAGAAAATGCAAAACCTAAGTGATTTGCACAAGATACCACATGCATAGAGTCTAAATCGACGTCAAATTTCCCATATCATCAATCTATTGATAAAAACGAACATGGAATGCGTCATACTTCACAAGTGACACAGCTGATCCAATCTCCTCCGGTATTCTAACTATGGAATTATGCGAAACATCCAACATCTTCAGCTCTGGTAGCCTGTAAAAGTTATAAACAACAACAAAAATCCAAAAATTAAAAACCGGACAAAACTAACATAAGCAAAATTAACCAATTCTAAAAGAAAGACTCACTCTCCAATGGCAGCAGGAAGCTGAGAAAGACTATTGTGGCTAAGATTCAAAACAACGAGACAAGATAAATTTCTGATATCTTCCTTTAACAATTGAATACTATTGTGAGCCAAAATGAGTTTCTGAAGCTCCACAGCCTATAAAACCACATAACACAAACGGCATTTCACATTTCATTTCACATTTTGAGCCTGTTTGTATTGGCTTATTTGAGCTTATCTACTAGCATAAGCACTGTTTGGGAGAATTTATGAAATCAGCTTATGACATTTTCATAAGCTATTTTCAGCTTATCTCATTACCCTCTGTTTGGTTCGACATTTGATCATCAAAATTGATTCTGAAGGTGTAAAATTGATTTTGACATGTTTGGTTGCTCTTGAGTAAAACTGATTTTGCATCCAGAATTGATTCTAACTTGAAGCTAGAATTTCAAGTTTTTGAGTCTAGACGTGATTTTTACACTAAAATTTATTGTTCAACTCATTTTTACGTAAAAAATGTATACAAACATAAACCACTTTTAAGTGAAATCAATTTTACAAAATAAAATTCATTCAAAATCAGTTTTTATGACTACAACACCAAACATAGACTTTAACTCTCCAGGATAACTTATAAAAACAGCTTATCGCTTATGCAAAAACAATTTGACTTTACTTTATCCTTAATATAAAAATAGCTTATACTTATGCTATAATCTACAAAATAAGCTATATATCCAAACAAGGCCTTCATTTAACATTTCATTTCAATTTCAAAGTTTAATTCAAAATTTCAAAGAGTGAGCCACCATAATAGTCTCTCATATTGTACGGCACTCTCAAATAGATCCTAAGATTATTAATATCTCAAAAAGGTACCTAATTCTATTAAAATTACTTACTATCAATCAATCAGGTCCTTATATTTTAACCACTCACTATCTATTTGGTCCTTGTATTTAACAATAACCACTTATCATCAATTTAGTCCTCCTTGACTCAGAAGGACTAAAAGTGAGTTGAATGTAAAGTGATTTGTGTTTGGATACATTGTAAAAGTGAGTTGAACTATAAATACACTTAAAATGAGTGAAATTCAACATAATCATGGACTTTTTAGAAATATTCATAATCTTATGGATCAAGTTTGGTGGTTTACTGAAATTTAAAATATTGAAAATCGTAATGGAATTACCTCCCACCATTTATCATCGTCACCGCCGATTCCGTCGAGATTGCGATAAACCTCATCGGGAACTTCACTGCAAGTGGAAGAAGCAACAATAAAGCAAAATGTGTGAAAGGAGCGAGAGTGGAATGAAGAGAGATGTGTGTACCTGAGGGAACGGTTGGAGAGGTTGAGAGAACCGGATGACCTGGCGGATTTGAGAAGACGATCCATGGAAATGGCGCCAACTTGATTGGATCGGATTCAGAGATGAGAAGCGAAGAAGGATGCTGGTGATTTCTGCATCCGAATTTCAAATTATGTGATGTGATGTGATGTGATGAATTAACTACACTTCTATTTGGATTTGATCATTTCACAAAAGAAGTAATGGTGTTTCATCAATTCATCTCTGTTTACTGTGGCTTCTGTAATAAAATAAAACTATTTATTGTTTTGAATCTTAAATTTTTTTAAAAATGATTTTGATTAGGTAAAAAAATGATTTTGATATAATAAAATAAATTCTTTTTTCTCCTAAAACTGTATAACTGAAAATCACTTCTCTTAACAAATTTGTTATCGGAAAATGATGTTTTGAGATTTTTAGTTTTTTTTGACAGATTTGTGAAATTATGATAATGAAGCTTAAAATGAAAGAAAATATGATACCTTATAATTCATATGCAGCTTAATATTTATGCTGAGGTTGTGTCTTTTTTTTTCATGACTTTCGGTTATGTTGAGATTTTGAATATAGTAAGTTGGCTTTCTTCTTTTTTGAATAATAGTAAGTTGGTTTGTTTCTTCCGCGTTCGTGTTGCGCATGTTGATTTGGTTAAGAGTGATATCAATATGCTCAACAGGTTTACAAGTTTTTTATTTTTTGTTAGGCGATTTACCAATTTGTTTGTGGTCGGTCATTAAACACTATCATAAGTTGGATTGGAATAAAACTTTCACATATACTTTTAGAAGAAAACTCGTTTGTTAGTCATGTGGCAAACCTCACATTTTTTAGGGGGTGGATAGTTCAACTACTTTAAGCTAAATGTTGAGTTGGAGTTTCATGGTTCAAGTTCTAACAAGAGGAGAAAAAATTAACATAAGAATTAACATACTAACATTTACCTTTAAAAAAACTATATTCTGTGGAGGCCGTTGATACGTCATTTGATCTTGTTGGTGTTATGAGCCTCACATTTGTTTGTTGTTGGTTCATGTTTTTCTTTTTCTTCTTTTGTAACAAAACAAAAATTACTTAAATAGCAACAGTAAAAAATGTTATAAACTCCTCCAAAATACCGTAAGCTTGTGAAAAAAGAACTTATTATAATCCTTTTTTCTTTTCTATTTTGAACCCCTTAAATTTTCAATTATGTACTTGACACAAATTCCTTTGTCATCTTAAAGGGACTGACTTGCTTCTTGTTTCTTCTATACAATAGAATGACTGCATGTGCTCGTGGACATCTTTGAAACTCCTCAACGACTAAACTAAAGTTGTAGATGTGCTAGTTACATTTGCATCGTTTAGGTTTACTACTTGGCCTCGTAAATATGTCTTAAGATTTTCTTGTTGATGTCATGAGTATGACTTTTGTTAACCGTTAGTTTCTGACTTTTCCCCCTTCTTCTTTCTCTTAACAAAAAAAACTACTAAAAGTAGCATCTCTAAAAACATTATAAATTCATGGAAAATTACTATAAGCTTGTGAAAAAATATCGTTACCAATAGAGTAAATAATAACGGAAATGCTTGTTATAGCGAAACCGAGCATCCTGACGTGATCCCGCAAATGTGGCAAAATAATATCCCTTGAATTTCTTCCTTATTTGACAACCGTTTCATAACAAAAAAAAAAACTAAGACCCCCCACCATTCCATGATTTCCAGCCAAACAGAGATTTCATTGACTGACATTAATTTCGGGATTGTTTCGTAAGAAATTTTTTCTTGATATATAGCATTGCTCTTATAATAATGAATAAGGTAGTAATTTTATTGAGTAATAAAACCTCAAATTCTAGAATTGTAATAGCTTTGTCAATTTGGTATGATATGACAATTTCAAATTGATTTCTGAATTTGAGAAACATTTGTGGAAGTTAATCAATTTGTATAAACTGGTTAGCTTATCAAGTTACAAATGCTAATGTGACTTAATGTCATGCCACATCACATGGCTTATATATTATTATTATGATCATAAAAACGTGCTAAATTTACATATCCACGATATTAATTTCCTCTCTAAGTTTTTTTTTATCTAGTAGCATAGTGGCTGAAGCTCATACAAATAAATGTGGAGAAGTGAGGTGTCTGAGGTTCGAACTTCAGCCCCTGCATCAATTATACAATGTTCCTACCAACTAAGTTAAACTCACGGAGACAATTTCCTCTCTAAGTAGTCCATCCTGTAGCTGACTAGTTTCATACAACAACAAAAAAAGGGAACTAAACTAACAAACGCAAGATATTGAACTTCCACTCTCAAACATTTTCTTTTTCTCACTCTCCCTATGCTCCATTTCAATAAAAATCGCTCCAATAAAATCAATGGTTAGTGGTGCACAAATTAAAAATTAAATTAATAATATTTGAAAGTTTTAACAACGATATGTCATAAAAAAAATCATTTAGTATGTGTGACGTGAATTTTTTTACAAGAAAATAGAAACTAATATTGTAAACAAAATTTAGATGGATTGCCAAAAAACTTACATGAATTAATGAACTTGCATATACTACCAAGCAAGCATCACTTTTAACGATCCTATCATAATCACTTTTCCACGAGTTCACTGTAGCATCCTATCCTATAATATACGCATCTTTGTTGGTAACTTGGTATGAACCTAACAACTTACATTATATATGGGCCCTATATCATAAATAATTGATAGAATATTTTTGCCTCTGCTCCAATAGTTGAATGAAAATGCAAAAATGGTTTATGCATGTTGTGTTTACACTATTTTGCTCTTCTTTTTTACATGTCCAAAGTTCTCATAAAGCTGAAGATGAAATCAATAGATCTCAATTCCCAAATGGCTTCCTCTTTGGAACAAGCACTTCCTCTTACCAAGTATATACTCTTTCAACTAACTTCCTTTTTTCTTCTGAGATATTTTCATTTTGTTGTTTCCATTGATGAGATTTTTTCCATTTTTTCTTCATAGATTGAAGGAGCAGCTTTTGAAGATGGTAAAGGTTTAAGCAACTGGGATGTATTCACTCACACACCAGGTATATTTATTTCTTTTTTATTTGCATATAGTAGTTATAGAATTTAATTTAATCTTGAAAATGTATAATTACAATACAATTTGGTAAATTTTCAGGAATGATAAACAATGATGAGAATGGTGATATAGCAAATGATCATTATCATCACTATTTGGTAATGACTATAAAAATTGAGTAATATGATCTTAACTTCATAATTTACTTAGCATAACTACACTTATTAACATAGTTTACTGTTTAATGTCTGAATGATTGTCTTTGACAGGAAGATATCAAATTGATGTCATCACTTGGGATAAATGTATATAGATTTTCAATTTCATGGACTAGGATTCTACCTAGTAAGTATTCCCCAATTATTCACATAACTAATTTCCACAATTTTATCTTTCCAATTAGATTCTTAATTAAGTCCTTATTCATGAAATGTACAGGAGGGATATATGGAGACATAAATCCAAGTGGAGTTATGTTCTACAACAATCTTATAGACAATTTGCTACTTAGAGGTGAGTTACAACCTTCACTTAGTTCTTTGTTTCTGGAAATGGTAATTTAGTTTGGTTTTAGAGTGATCAATTTCAGTCTTGGTGTGTGTCAAGCAAGACCTAATATATGAACAAACTCACTTAAAAAGTAAGAATTTTACATGTTAAGTGGAACCCTGTACTGGTTTAATATGTACATTTATGCGTTTTCTTTTTAATGGAAAATGTTAGTAGTTAGATTAATATTTACTCGTTGGTCCGGGTTTGAACTCAGACCTCCAGCTTATTAACCCTTAGCTCAAACCAGTTGAGTTACCCAACATTTATGTGAATGATCAGCATTATAACTTAGGACTATGTAGCACTTACACTTTAAATTAGAGATGAGTTCGAAATCTAACACCGACACGACACCGACACATAAGGTTACATTTAATTATTCCGCTTTCTCAAAGTATTGCTTGTGTCGATGTGTCATGTCTTTCTCGTGTCCGTGTCTATGTTAGTGTTGGTGTTAGTGCTTCATACGTTATGATAATTCCAGTGAAAAAACTGCACAAATCTATCATGCTTTGTTGCAACCACCATCACTAGTAAATTTTATTGATTGAATCACTTTTGTCTAATTCTTCCTGTTATATTAATCATAAAAATTAGTTGTTCAACTTTATTTATAACAGTATGAGATTGTTCTTAGTTATACCTAAATCTGGACATGGCTTGCTTGATCTAGGAATTGAGCCATTTGTGACAATTCACCATCATGACTTGCCGCAAGAGCTGGAAGAAAGATATGGTGGTTGGCTTAGTCCCTTAATTCAGTAAATCCACTGCTCTCATTCTTTTACTCGTTCTGATAAATTCTATTGCATAGCTGTGGTCCAAAAGTTTGAGTTAAGAGACCAGTGAGATTTTCCTGGCGGTGTTATCGGTAGGACTGTTTAAGAACTGAACTGAACCAGTTCAGTTGGCGACTTATCCTTCACATTTCATTTATTTTTGGTGCGGTTTAACAGTTTTTTAAAACATTCCTAATATTCCATTTTATTTTTTATTTTTTTCCTTACAACTGTCCTGGTTATAAGTAAATAATAGAAATTTGGTACAATTTGACTCACAAAGAATCAGTTTGATTCAAAATAGCACACTTCGATTTTTTGTAAAGTTAAATCCAGTTGAAAACCAATGCACCGAACCTTATACTACCTAGTGTGGTTCAGGACGATTCATTAACGTGCTCGTTTCGATTTTACCAAACTTTGTAACTGTTCAGTTTGGATTATCTTCCTAGCTGAACCATGAACAGTCCTAATAATTGGTAATTGCAGGAGAGATTTTGTTCATTTTGCTGAACTTTGTTTTAAGAGCTTTGGAGATAGGGTTAAGTATTGGGTCACCATCAATGAGCCAACCCTGGTTTCAGACTTGGCCTTTATTAGGGGAAAATACCCTCCTAGTCACTGTTCCCCTCCTTTTGGAAACTGTTATACTGGTAACTCCGATGTTGAGCCTCTCCTTGTCATGCACAATATGTTGCTGTCGCATGCTAAGGCTGTTGAATTATACCGCAAGCACTATCAGGTAACAAAAGTGAACCTAAACTGAGCACTTTTTTGTCACATTTTCTATGTTAGGGGAAAAGGGACTAAAGGGTACTCCTTCTGTTCCAAAATAATTGTCGTCCTAAGTTTTTTTAGATCAAGAAAAGGTACAAGTAAATTAAATAATGTTGCAATTTTACAAAATTGTCTTTATTAATTATTGTCTGTTAGTCATTTGTCATAAATGTATAGTGGAATATAACGACTTGAAAGTAGTGTTGACAATATCAATTTAAGGGTAGAAATGGAAAGGAAAAAAAGTGTCATGTTGAAAAAGCAAAATGATGCTTATTGTGAAACATTTTTCATATGCTAAAACGACAGTTATTTTGGAATGGATGGAGTAAGACGAAGTGACTAATTAGGAAGTACTGAACTAATGCAGGCAAAGCAAGGTGGGACCATTGGCATTGTTGCACATACCTTCATGTATGAACCTCTTAGAGATGAAGAATGTGATAGACAAGCTGCAAATAGGGCCTTGGCTTTTGTCATAGGATGGTAAGTCATTAGGAAGCAGTGAAGTACCAAGAGAAGTGTTTTGGTTCTGGCTTAATAATGTCGACTTCTTAAACTACTAATGCATATAAAGATCGAAAGCAACTCACTATCTTTTCAACATACTCTTTCTTATCAGTTAAAATTCAAGTTTTTTTCACTATTTTGGGAATGAAATCTACAAAGTCATGTCGGCCCCACATGAATTTGGTGGTATCTGATTGAATTTCAACTGATAAGGAATAGTGCGATGAAAATAAAATGTTAAGAGAATATGTTACTGGCATTCCTTGAATGTACATTATTAATGACAAGAATTAACAGAACATAGTTCTTTCAATCTTTTTAATAACTTTTCCTGCCTTTTTGATGGCAAGAAGGTTACTAGATCCCCTAGTTTTTGGTGAGTACCCTGCTGAGATGCGCTCTATTCTCGGGAACCAGTTGCCAAGGATCTCTACTAAGGAGAAGAGTCTCCTAAGAGGCAGCCTGGACTTCATTGGCATCAATAACTATGGAGCTCTCTATGCCAAGGATTGCTACCTCTCTACTTGTCCACTCGAGGCAGCTCGTCCAATAAGAGGCTTTCTGGAAACAACTGGAATGAGAGATGGCATTCCAATTGGTAATCAGGTACTCATATGTAGTCCAACTGTTCTTGTCATTATGTTATATGGTTATAACTTGTAAGTAATTTGTCAATTAATGTTTGATAATGGATTTTTTAAAAGATTTGGGAATGAATATTATTTATCAAAGTGACACTAATTGTCATTGATAAGATTTGAACTTCATGCCTTGAGGTTACATGGTCAAGCTCGTACCACTGAGCTTACATCTCCTGAACAATTATTTGATAATCGGGTACGATTGTAATGAACATAAATATTGATATGATTTCTTATGTTTTGAGCAGACAGGAATGCCAAGGTTCTTTGTGGTTCCAAAGGGCATGGAAAAGGTTGTAGACTACATAAAGATAAAATACCACAACATGCCTATGTATATTACAGAAAATGGTGCGTGAATACTCAATAACATTATATGATCTTATTTTTTTCGATATGTTTTTGCTTGATCACTTGTGTAATATCAAACACTTCAATATGATGGATGGCTATACAAAATTTGTTGCAGGATATTCTTCGCCACTCAACCCAAGCATAACAATGCATGATTTACTACATGATTTCAAACGGATAGAGTATCATAAAGCTTACCTTGCAGCTTTGCTTAGGGCCATAAGGTGAGTGATGATGAAGACAAATATATGAGTAGCAACCTTGTATTTCATGAATGTTTTTAGTTATACTTTGTCTGTTGACTGAGACTAAATTTTATTATGTGCAGAAAAGGTGCAGATGTAAGAGGATATATGATATGGTCATTGTTTGACAACTTTGAATGGAATAGTGGATATAATGTAAGATTTGGATTATATTATGTGGATAGACAGACACTTGAACGAATTCCTAAACTTTCAGTTGAGTGGTTTTCTAGTTTCCTCAACAATACTAGTGATGATACCAACATAGAAGATTTGAGCAAGCAGTATAGAAGCAAATATGTGACAACTGCTGTTGTCTAACTTATTTTAAACTGATCATATAATTCATTGTCAACATATTGACAATTGTTAACAACATGCTATTTATTATTATGGCCATCCCATGGGAGTGATATGTGAATTTTACTATTAAAATAGGTTGACTTTGTTTGGATATTTATCATACCATGCTATTACCACGCAGCTACTTCAAGCTTTAGTGCATGTTTGGAATCACGACGGGTTTGACAATGTTGACGAGCCACTGTAATTTTGTTAAACTTATCGTGAATCAAAACAGACGCTTAATGAAACCACGATCAAATTTTCTTTGAGACACGAGATTAGTTATGGTTTGTAGTTTTTGTCTTCTAAAGTGATTTCTACACTCAAATCTATTGTTCAATTCATTCTTACATGATAAGGCCTAAACATAAACCATTTACCTAAATTTACTTTTATTCTAAATCAATTAAATCAAAATCAATTTCCTCCAAAACCAAACATACACAGACAAAAGTAACACACATATTGATTAAAGATAGAAAAGAAATGTAAACTTACACCTTTTTTTATATAGTAAACTTAAGCTTTTTGTGTTTTTTTAATATATTTATCTATTAAAAATAATTTTCAATATTATTATGGAGATGAAATAGTAAATTATTAATATTTTTTTGGCCAAGTAGTGTATAACTAGACTCACAGGGAAGTCCCTTTAAAAATTTGCTTACGAGACAACATTGATTTAAACTCAACCCTTGCATATTGTCATGTCTATGTCAGCACAGTTATGCTTACGAGACAACATTGATTTAATCTTTGATTAACAAAAATATTGTATCAATCGTATTATATTATGGGTGCGTTTGTTTCGGCTTTAAAAAAATAGATTTTGTGTTAAAAGAATCTAGATTTTATTTTTTTTTAGATTTTAGAAAAAATATGAAGTTATTTTTGTTTGCCTATTACCCATAAAAATCCATTTTAAAAAAAGGCTTAATACATCATTTGGTCCCTTAACTTATTTTCAGTTTTCAATTTGGTCCCCTAACTATTAAACGTTCCAAATTGGTCCTTTATCTTCTTTCCATCATTCAATTTGGTCCTATTTTATTCATTTTAACCCCCAAAAAAAGGAGACCGTTAGATAAATGAGGTCTATCAGATTTAACTGTGTATCACCAACACCTGATTTATTTTACTTTTCTTCATCTTCTTCCCTCATCTTCATACAACCTTCATCATCTTCAGCTTTTTTTTGTTCTTTCAAAAATTCATTATTTCAACTTCAACAAAAACCACACAATCAAACATTTAAATTTATAATTAACACCACCACAATCATTCAAAATCAGATCACCAAAACCCATTAACTCCAAAAAAAACTTTCTATCACCAAAATCCTTCCCTTATGTGTTTTTTTGGTGAACTTCGATGTTGTCTACTTCCCACACACAAGCACAGTCCAATTGTGGGTCCCATGTTGTCACTGTTGGTTAGAAAGGTGCGAACATATTCTTAAACAATTATTGGTTAAATATTCTTAAATTCTGACTTCAATTCTTTTCCCAGGTTTAGAGGGACTCTGCGTTCGGAATGGTGTGAGTGAGGGTAGTTTGGGAAATGATGATTGTGGTGATTTTGTTAAGATTTATTGAAGTGTGGTGATTCAATTTCTGCTCAGATTTATCTTTTTAGTTCCCAGCACATCTTCTTCCTCTTCAGGTAAATTACTCTATATGTTCATGTTTGGATGAACTAAGCTATTGTCAGTGTTTTGATTCACTGTGAATTTGATAGAACCGTGATAATTTTGTCTGCAACAAATTGTCTTAGAACATACTCCTATTGAATTGAAAAGCACAATTCTTTTTTGTTCTTCTTATGACTTTGTGTCGCATAATTTTCAGTCTAATTAACGATAATTGTCTG
>Ga0228711_1002833_pt1 | contig 26891 bp, 27 predicted proteins | sample MedpolnodulmetaG_2_FD_177996 | JGI IMG/M metagenome (GOLD analysis project Ga0228711, IMG submission 177996) | Root nodule microbial communities from Medicago polymorpha collected in Santa Monica, California, United States - brown nodules | ecosystem: Host-associated > Plants > Roots > Nodule... | reverse complement strand
TCTTGTAAAAAGAAAATAAATATAGATTCTAAAATAGTTTTTAAAAATTTGATTAGCAAATAGATTTTCTATTTTTCTCTTTTCTAAGACACTTTTGAAAAGTCACATTACCAAACAGATTTTTTTTTTCTCTCTTCTCAAAAACAGTTTTCTAAAATTGATTTTTAAAACAATTTTTAAAAACTGAAAACAAAAATTGTTTCAAACAGGCCCATAGGGGACCCAAAATACAATTAATTATTATTATTATTATTACTACTGCTGCTGCTGATTTTTCTTTTGAATTTGTTCTAACGTATATATTTTGACTTACTTCTTTTATTTATTTTTTGAATAATTTAGTTTGATGTATGATTTCACTTTTGTGATGTCCTAATCAAGGTTGTCTCAACTATTAGGTCAGTAAAACTTTTGTTTTAGGTCCTAATTTTTTTTAACTACTTTATAGTTATATATTATTAATATTAATGATATAGCAACAATATTTTTAACTTTTCTTCTAAAACAAAAATATATTTTTAACTTTTGCGGTTTCGAGGAAAGTACTAATTTTCTGATTCTGACTTCTTATGTACAAGTAAATATTGATACACCAATTTACATACTTAAGTATATTTAAATAGAGAAAAAAAATAGAGTTGATTCTTTTTCTTGTACCCAAAAAAAAAAAAACTGGTTCTTTTTTAAATGCATATATTACTTACAAAACAATGTTAACAATTTCTATAATTGTTTCTTCTGTGGAATATAGTTTTTCAAAATTAAAATTAATAAAATCATATCTATGAATTATTATCAACGATGTCTCAAAAAAGATTAAATGATTTTCCTTTATTATCTATTGAGAAAAGAAATGAGAAATATAATTGATTATGATAATTTAATAAACATTTTTAAAATTCACTTTATGCCTCAATATTAGTTGACCCGGTCATGGTCCTAACAATTATTTAAACTTATTTAGTTTGATCATGGTGTTCAATCTTTGTTTGTTTTTTATTATTATTATTATTATTATTATTATTATTATTTGATATCTATGACGCCTTAACAACCCAAAAAAACGAGCGCTAGTTATCCCTATAGTATCTGCGACAAACAAACTCATAATCTGAGTCGGGCATACCCATAAAACATCACAAGAATCAAACCCTCCGTGTCGTTTCTTCTGGTTTCTAAGAAAAAATACTCTAGTAATTTGAAGTTCGGATGGAGGTAGGTAAAGTCTATCCAATAATTGTTTTGTCCATAAACCGAACTCGAATTCTCTCGAATGGTTCGTCCTTTGATGAAACTCATTAACCACTTAAATCAAATCACTTAATTTTGATCTTTGATTATTAATGCGTCCTAACAATTATTAAGAATAATAAAGTTTAACTGTACTATTCATTTTTTTATTAGTGATACCTTAACACTTTCTTGATTTATTTTATTTTCTATTTTTATTTTGTCTTATGATATTTTCTATTTAATTTGTGTAAAACTTTTTTTTACACCCATACGATGGTGGCGGTATTATATTTGCATCAGATAAAAATCAATCTTTACATGCTGAGGTATGTCATAATCGCATGATTTAAAAAAGCTAAAAATAGTTATGTTAAAAATACCAATTATCCATGATTGTTCAAAGTTATCCTAGGCCCTGCCATATTAAAAACCATGCACATTTCAATGACAACAATTAGGAATTGATACACATGAATTATCCAACTTCTAACATCTCAATTGTTAGCTTTACTCTACTTTTTGTAGTGTGTAGATAAGAATTTGTCTTTTTAAATTTATGAGTATGCTTAAATAATTTAAATTTGGGTTTATGGCCCCACACGAAACTTTACTTCCAAGTTAAACATTGTTCGATATAAGATCGGTGTAGCAAGTACATGAGATAGAATACTTAGTAAGACACTCACTTTCCCATTTACATGACTTTAAATTCAATGCATAAACCTCTTCCAGAACCAATGTTGTTTCCATACTTTCTCAGCCATATCTTCAATGGGTATATTCTTTGTCTCTGGAATAAAAAATACCGTGAAAACTCCCATGACAAAAACCCAAGCAGAGAAAAACAAGAAAATTCCAAACTTAAGGTGGCACAACATGGACAAGAAAGCTTGAGCAATAAGAAAAGTGAACAACATGTTGGTGAACACAGTCACACTTTGTCCAGCTGATCTAGTCTCTAAAGGAAATGTCTCACTAGGAATTAACCAACCAAGTGGACCCCATGACCAAGCAAAAGATGCAACAAATGTGCATACCATAACCACCACCAACATTGCATAGCCTTTGCTTAAGGTATCTGAGTGATCTGTGACTTTCATCCCAAGCACTATGCCGATTACAACTTGCGACACAAACATTTGTACACATGCTTCCAATAGAAGTACCCTTCTCCCAACTTTGTCCACAAAATATACAGACACTAAGGTGCAGAGGACATTCACGCCTCCTGTGATCACTGATGAGTAAAGTGAAGCATCATTGTGAAATCCCAAAGTGTTGAACAATACTGGAGCATAGAACATGATTGCATTGATGCCGGTGAATTGTTGGAAGACCTTTACCAAGATAAAATAGAAGTTTGTGAAAACATCAATCAAACCAAATACTATAGTACTAGCTATAGGTGATTAAAATGTACAAATTGCCTGTATAGATCCTGCGCATGCCCTACAATGTAAATCTCAGTCCAAATATTATTTATTGTAAAAATCAGACCGAACCTACCAGTTTCATTGTTTGAAATTGAAATTGATTAATGTGTCTGTTGGTATGTTATCGGTTGTATCGTAGTCAAATTGAACCGGTTGAAATTTGGGTTGAATAGTTTCAACCATACAGAGCTCAACATATTCTTTTATTTATTTATTTGTCATCTAATTCAATCGTAGTTGAACTAATTGAACCATAATTTGGAGGTTTCATCGTTTCCATTATGATCTTATTTATAAAATATCGATCTCAATGTACTATGCATTTAACTCGTTCATGATCAATTATGAATGATAATAGTAGTTACCTGCATACATATGGCAATGATCAAAGGAGGGAGATTGTGGGACTTAACAAGATCCTTGAAGGGACTCTTGACCTCATTAGCCACTTTACTTGCTTTAAGTATATCTTCAAACTCGGGCTCAATATTTTCAACACCACGAATCTTTCTTAGAACAATTTTCCCTTTCTCCTCGAAACCCCTTTCAATGAGACTGTTGGGAGTATCATCCACTATGAGAGACCCCACTGTAAGCATAACTGCTGGAATGATTGCTCCGGCCAATGATATTCTCCACCCATATCCACCTTCCATTCTGTTTTTCATATAAACAATTATTATAGACTATTCAAAGTTTTCAATTAATTACAATTTTATTATGAAGATTATTAATCAAAATAAACTTACTTCGATGTAAACCAGTTAACAAGGTTTGCTATGAAAATTCCTATGGTAATATTCAGCTGAAACATAATGTTAAGTGCTCCACGAATTCTTGTTGGTGCTATTTCAGATAGAAAAACTGGCACAGCCTGTTTTTTCAAAATTGCAATTAGTCAAGAATCAGCAACTTTAAATTTTTGTATATTTCTTTGCAATTAGTCAAAAATTACATGTATTAAGAATTCTTTTGTTTTGGGCCTGCTTTGTAGATATTTCATATGTCGATAGCATGATAGCTAGTGCATATATTGGTGTGGTATCATGCACATCTTATGCATGGTTATCTTATGATTATGATTAATCGATGGTGTAAAAATTCTTTAAACTAATAATATATATGAATAAGCAAATCAGTTATATATATATATAATGACCTGATTGGCGAAACCAACACCACAACCAAGTATGATTCTGCCAAGAATGATGAGGATAAGGGTGCCTGCTAAAGCACTTAAGGCAGTGCCGGCAATGAAGAAAATTCCAGCAAGCAACATAGTAAGTTTGCGTCCAAGCTTTCTAGTTACCGGGGATGCAATCATGGAGGCTACCAAGGCAGCGATGTAAAGAGAAGATGTGAACAATTGAAGCATTTGATTATCATATTTGCAGTAGTTGCTTTCATTTTTAGGTTCTTGTATCCATTGGTATATTTCTGGAAAAAACTCTTTCAAGAAACTAGGCATTGATGTCACACCCCCTGCATTCATTCATTCACATTAAATATACTAATGTTTGTTTGTTAAATAGTTATATATTTTATCATTACCATTCAGAATCCAAGGTAAATGGTTTTAGATATTATGGAGTTTTGGTCATAAGATAAATAAAATCTGAACATAGATTGATCTAGTTAGAATTTGATCTCAAGTTACCAATATCATAAGAACATATATATAAATACAAAATCAGAACAAAAACCTTTAGAATAAGGCTATACAAATGTACCTGAAATACCAATATCATAACCAAACATAAGACCACCGAAAGCAGCCATAATGCAAGAGACTACGACAGATAGTGTGATCTTTGCCTCAAAAATTACGTCACTTGAACCCGTGGTAAATCCTCCACCAGCCATGCTTATTGGCTAAAATGTTCACGTAAAGAATGTTGTTGCGAGTTTCTTACTGTATTTATATGTATGAAAGAATGTGGCCAGATTGATCTTTAATTATTAAACACTTCTCTCTCAGTGCCCAAGTATCGAACAATACCTCAAGGTTGAAGGATAACCTTGCAACCAAGAGATTTAATGAAATTGGAAATTATGTAAGATCAGAGAAATATTTTGATGAAAGATTTCTGATCACATCTAACGTTGATTTAGCAGTGTATATATATACATCTTACATCTATAAATAGGAGCTCCAGTTATGACGGAAGAGATTAGAGGTTAAAACCAAATCAGAGATCAAATCCTTGCGTGGATAGATAAAAATAATCACTTGTTAGATCCAATATTATCCTCATTTTTTTTTGGTATATTCGATAGTATAATTTTATCTAATTTAAGAGATGTATAATGTATTTCAACAAGTTATATCTAATTATAGATAATACTACTAATAGAAGTAGAATGGGAGAATGGGAGAGCAATGTACTATTTTTCATTAAATGCCTAAATATAAATAGATTCATCACCGTTATTTAGTACGAGAGTATTTGTTCGTGAAACTAATGTTGAGGTTGTATCTTTCAGATTTTGTGGAATAAATGAGGGGTAGTAGTGGTATAAAAAAATTCAAAGTATTGACCACACCAATAGTGTCCGATCCAGATATTTTGATCAGTAGAGATAATATTACATGATATAATTTTTTTTTGTGTAAAAGTGATGTATGATTTTATAGTTATCTCTAAGAAAAATGACATTGTTTACCCAACGCATTCATGCTAAAATAATTTTATTGATACATTCATGCTAAAATAATTTTATAGTTATCACTAAGAAAAATTATACTATTTTCTAACAAGAAATTAAAGAGACATAACTATATATGGATTTTATTTCTTTATGTGTCGACAATAATATTAGAATCCACATTAAGAATGTCAACAATAATTTTAGAATCCACGTTAAGTTCAACTCTAGAGTAAACTCTATCTCGATTTATCTCTAAACCTTCATACACTTCATGTAGCTCGATAACATAGACATTACAATCACACAAACATTTAGAGAAACCACACAACCACATCCCATGCTAATCTCAAAACAAACCGCCACAACCCGCTTTAGCATATCCTCTATTAGAACCATCACAATTCAACAAAATCCATTTGTTGGATAGAAATTTCTAAGATATCATAGCTTGAACTTGGACCTTACTACTCTGCATCGGTGTATTTCCTTTCACCTGTATAATTGACTTACCACAGTCAAGATATCATGTCATGGATGATGTGATCGGTTGAAACCTTCATTATTAATCTCCATTATGAATCGATTGTTGTAAATATTTTTGTTTTTATGGTGAGTTGTAAATCTACTAATTGCCTATCAAAATAATATATAAGGTAACTCACTAATATATCATTTTTCCAATTTACTCATCGATTAAAACTTTTTTAAGGCCCGTTATTGTAAATAACTAATTATAAGTATCCCTTTTTAAAAAAATAATAATAATTACAAGTGTCGGTTACATATAGATAGAAGTTAACCAAACTCACATTCCCGTTATTTTATATCAAAGTACAACCGACTCATATCGGTTATAGAGAATAAAAAACCATTTCCTCATTTCATAATGTCAGTTTTTCCTTTTTTTTTATTTGTCTTTGATCTGATATTTTTTTCTCTTCATCTATTTCTTCTCTATTTCACAATACAATCACAAATGAGGTAGCAGTTTGTACTTGCTAAAAGTACAATAATAGAATTAGGATTTGTATTGTATTGATCGTGTCTTGAGAAGGATCTCAAGAGTTTTATTTATAGCCCTATATGGGCCTGACTTTGTGATTACTTAGGCAGCAAGTAACAAGGACATTTAGGTTAGGCGGCTTCTAGAGGATTCTAGAAGCTGCCTAAGGCGACGTTTAGAGGTGGACGCGCTCTGGGCCTAAAAGCCCATTTGAAGGGCGTTTTGGGCCTTATTGTGGGCGCTGAGGCCTTTTAGAGGGTCTAAGAGTCCTTCTGGGGGTCTCTTAGGTCTTTAGGAATATTATGATGGTCCACAGCCCCCAAAGCACGAGCCTTGGAAGAAGGCGAAGTGATTTAATTGTTTTGAAAATTTTATTTGGTTTATACTTGGATATTGGCTTTAATGGCTTTTCGCGTGACAAGTAAGGACATCATTTCCTCAGGGGAGGGGGGAGGGGGGACGTATTGGACATCCTGAAAGCCCCCAAGGGTGTATGTATGATCAAAATAAACTTTGTTACCTTGGGGCGACATAAGATTTTTTGAGAGCCCCCAAGGTCTACCATGTGATTTCGAATAAACTGTATAGATCTTTTAAGTACAGTTACTGATGATCCCTCTAGCCCCCCAAGCATGAGTCTTGGGACAAGGCGAGATGGTTTGTTTGACGGTGTGTACAATAATCAAGGCGTGTTGTGACTTATTTATTTCTGGGAATCTGGACGGCTCATATTCCTTGACTCTTCGTTCGTGTCCATGTGTCCTCATTGTAGCTTTTCGCTTACGTGTCTCCACTGATTGAAGCTCCTGAAGCGTTTTTCGAGGCGACCTTCCTTTTCTCTTTATAAGATACCACCGTTCATTTCATTTTCATTTCATCCTGTCGTACTACTCTCTCTCCGTCTTGCTTCCGTTCGTAGCTTCCCCAACCTTTGTCCAAGAGTTTTATAGCTTGTTCAGGTATTTCTCGTCTCTTCATCTTTTCATTTTTTGTTTTTAGCTGTGTATACATAATCCTTAGGAGATGGTTCTTATTAGATAGTGCGATGATTCGGACAAGGCAATCGATCCCATTAATCTGGCCGATAGGGATCAGTTGCGAAGGGATTGTTTGAGACATGAAACTGGTCCCAACAGTGTTATTAATTGGGAGGTTTATCATTTGGGGCTTTGTGGGGAAAACATGTTTAGTGATTTGTCTAGTGACTCCAGTGTTAACTCGGGTAGTGATAGTGATTGTGTGTTTCTCTGCCACTTTAGGAACGACTAACAAGGAGGGCGATTGGCGAGAGATTTGTCCGTTTCAACTGTCCCCTTCTGAGGTGAGAGGTGAGGTATCATGACCTAGGTCTATGAAAATGAGTTGTTTTGATGAGGAGGTTCTTGTAGAGGATTCGTTGTACATCGACGTTCCTACCATTGACTCATTTCGAAGCAAGTTCAACATTTCCTCCACAGGACATGAAGAGGATGTGGTGGTGTTGTCCTGTGATGAAAACGAGTGCGTCTGTGATCAAGAAATGGCGGGTGATCAGGACGAGTCGTTTTTTATGTATATGACTGTTCTTGAGGAGTTCGGTGTGAAGATTCCCTTCACGCCCTTTGAGATGGATGTGCTGAAATTTTTGAATGTCGCGCCCTCTCAAATTCGTCTTAACAGTTGGGCGTTCATCTGTGGGTTTGAAATTTTATGCAAGTCTTTGGCCCTGAAACCGTCGATTGGCGCCTTCTTTCATTTTTACGGTACAAGGATGTTAACAAGGGAACATGGATCTCCATTAGTGCCCATGCTGGAAAGAGGTTGTTTCATCAATATACTTCGAAATTTAAGAAAGAATGGCGGGACTCATTTTCTAGGATACAAGGCACGCCTGAATGTTCTACTGCATCGGTATTGGTAGATGGGAAACCTAAGTTTCTTCTTCGTTGGGCTGACGCCCCTCTGGCGGTGATGGGCTATGATTTTGCCAAGATGAGGCCTTACGAACGGTGTTTAGTTTGTTTTTTGGAGAAGTTTCCGCTTATCAATATTCATGAATTGTTGGATAGAGAGGGAGACATTAAAAGCATGGACGCCTATATGTGTGAGTTGTTTTGTCGAAAAATTGTATGTTGTTGATTTGACTCTTGCGTTTTTTATGTTTCTGACTTCTTCTGTTATCTTATATTTGCAGAAAAAATGTTGCTTTTGATTGGAGCATAATGTAAAAAATACTTGGCAGATTTGGAGAAAAATAAAAACCTAGATGGTTACGCATCAAGCGATCCGGCGGGCTTGAAGTTAAGGAAAGTAATAAGGAAGGAGCCTGCTACGAAGAGCGGTGCTGGAACAGGTGAAGTGGAGATAGAAGATCTGGAGATTGCTGGAGATGGAGGTGCTTCTGCTCTACTTGACTCTCCTAAGCCTAAGAGGGCGAAGACGGGCAATGGCGTGGATTTGGAGACCAATATGAAGCCTAAGTTGACTCTTCCGGCGAGCAGTGATGTGGGTGGTACTTCTCTGAACGTCGAGGCCACAAAATCTTTTTGGCATTCGGAGTTTGATTTCCGAAGGTATATTTTTGCTTCTTTTGTCACAAAGTATAGAAAACTCTTTATCCATCTAATATTCAGTCCTTGTTTGTAGGTATATGGCTGAGCAAGTACCTTTGGCGAAGGTCGACATTGATGCTGGCGTGAAGGCTAAATTTAGCGACCTGGTGGCTGATGCTGGGTCGGCGGCTCTGCGTGTTCTGCTGATGGGTCATGCAATGGAGCTGAAGCATGGTGCCGTGGAGAAGAAGTACAAGGATGATGCCGAAGATGTGGATAAATGGAAGCATAAAGCCACTGGTTTTGAAGGGCGTTTAAAAGATGCCTTGAAAGAGAAGAAGGCTGCGGAAAAAGAGATCAATGACCTGAAGGAAGAGAAAGAAGTTGTGGAGAAAGAAAGGGATGCTCAAAAAGATGAGGTAGGGAGGCTTCAAAAGGCTTTGGAGGAGGCGAACTCGGCCGCCGAGGATGGAAGGCGAGCGCTCGCCATTTACTTTGAAAATGGCTTTAAGCGCGCCACAGAGCAAGTGTTGTTCTTTAATCCTGAAGAGAAAGTGGACGAGCATGATTCCTTCAAGGTTATTGTAGATCGCTAGTTGGTGGATGAGGAGTGATAGCTGGCGTTGTAACACCCTAATCCCAGTTATTATTTTTAAATAAAAATACAATAATAAATTAAACATGCAAGAGTGTCACACTCAGTGATGTGTTGGGAGTTACCTTAATTAATTTTATGCAAATTCAAATAGTAGATGTATTGATCTAGAAGTTAAATACTTTTAGAACACACTCTGTGATTTTATTTTTGTTGCTACAAAACACACTCAGTGATGAACACAAAGATATGCAGCATGAGCTTCAATAGAAAACTAAAAGAGAGAATATAGATGATATTTTTGGTAATATGATTTCATTGAGAGTTAAAAATTCACATTACAAGGTCTTATTTAGAAGAGTTGCACAATTGCTTGTAATACAAGTCATCCTCGCAAAGGTATTTAACTAACAAAACAATTGTAACTAACTAACTACAAAATGACAGCTATGAATTACAATCTCAACATCCTCCTTAACTCATGACCGATGAACACTGATAACACCAAGTTGCTTCCTCAAAAATTCAAATATGTCAAGCTTCAAGGCTTTAGTAAAACCATCAACCAATTGCACTTTTGTAGGACAATATTGTATTTCCGTCATTCCATTAGTCACATGCTCTCTAATGAAATGAAACCTCATATCAATATGCTTGCTTTTGCCGTGTGAATTGGATTCTTAGCAAGGCTTATATCAAACTTGTTGTCAATTCTAAGTTCCAGAGGCTTCATAACTTCACACTTTAATTCTTTCATCACTGAATCCAACCATATTGCTTGACAAGTTGCAAAAGTACATGCAATGTACTCAACTTCACAAGATGAGAGTGCAGTCACCGATTGCTTGTTGGTACACCAAGATATTGCAGCATCATTGAACTTGAAAATATAACCTGAAATGCTTCTTCTATCAGTTATGTTTCTACACCTGTCACTGTTTGAATACCATATGAGCTCACTTCCTTCATCTTTGCTTCCATTAGGGAATAACAAACCATATTCTAGAGTGCAATTAATGTAACTATACTGTGTAAATACTATATATTTGAACAGTATAGTTTTTGGACCTTCAACTAAAAATGCTCTTACGATCCCTAGATGCTCTTACGATAGCCTATATGAAAGAAAAAAAAACATATATGTTGATTTAGTATAAAGAGAATACTTCTATTCTTTAAAGTTTGGTTAGGGTATGAGTACCCTTGAGTTACTTAATTGATTGATTGTGAAGTAAAATAATTTAGTTATTTTTATTTATTTTCTATGATAACATGGCAAAAGGATAATACGGTATTGTACAAGTGAGATAGAAATAGTTTTGCTACAATAAACTTTTTTTTGCTACAACGAACTTATTCATTATACATTGAAGTCTTGTACAATTTCACAATTGAAGTCTTGTACACAAGCAAAATTCTTCGTTCCCTAATATCATCTAACATGGTGATGAATTTTTCCATTGAGTTCTCTCAATTTTTCTTAATTGTAATATATCAATTATCAAATATGAGAGAGAAAATTAAGAGAGCTAAACTTGTAAAAAAAAGAAGAGGAAACTGAGTTTCTTGGTTGGGATATTGCAATTGAGAAAAATTAAGAGAATTTATATGTAAATAATCCATTTCCAATGTAATATACAGGCACAACAATCACATAAATTGAGATGTTGCAATTGAAAACAATTGAGAGAATTCAAATGGATACAATTTATTCTCTATATGATATTATATGTTCTCCGAAGATTTCAAGTAATATAATAACTATGTTCCTTCAAAAAAGAGTAATATAACTATGTATCGACGCACACCTGCCTTATTTAATATTTTTTTTTTCTTTTGAAGGAATGCCTTATTTGATTATTGGTGTTCAAACCATAAACGAAATATATTGTGTCATGGGTGAACAAGTTATAAAATAAAGTGAAGAATTTGGTCATTGGTCTCGAAATTCAAATTAAGCCAAAACTATTTAGTTATTTTAGGTCTAGTCATTCTTTACATAAATAAATTATTTACAAATTTTCAAATAGATTCTTAAACTAAAAAATTTCGAATCATATCTTGAACTGTGTCATACCCCAATTTTTGACTTAAGATCTCACATTCATACGCTGTTTGACCCTGAATAGTCTTTGACTTTTCAGAGAAAAATTCGGCAGAGAGGTATTTTAAAATACCTCATTTTTGTTCCGAGTTCGGACCCTCTTCTCACTATTTTTATTTATTACTCTTTTATTTTTAGTTTCCATCTTTTTATATTTTATTTTTATTTAGTCTTTTATTTTTAGTTTCCATCTTTCTATATTTTATTTTTATTTAGTTTTATCTTTTTTATTTTCCATTTTTACTTTTTTTAATTAGTTACTTCTTTTAGTTTTTTTATTTTTCATTTTTATTAACTTTTTTAATAATATCCATTGAGTCAAAAAATATAGTTCAGGGGTCCATTGTTCTTGTCTTTTCTTCCGCGCCACTTTCTACTGCAACATTTCAGGGTCATTTTTTTTCTTTCTTTCCTTTTCCTCCAACACCAAAATGTGTTCTTCCCCTATTTTCCAGCAAGCCCATGAAAATTATTTCCTTCTTGAAAGAACCCTAATCCTATAAAAGAAGGAGAAAGATAGAGAAGCCAGACACACACAAATTCATCAGCACACACAAATTTACACAGAACCGGTAAACAAAAACACAATTTCACCCACAGAAAAGCAATACACAAAAATTCACCATCAGAAACCTGCAAGGCACAAAACGCAAGCAATAAACCAGAGAGAAACATCAAAAACCCATCACCATACCAACTTTCCAAACCAACTCACAAACCCTAATCAAAAGACCAAAAGTCAATACATCAATCCATCAACAACATCAAAACCCAATACCGTAGCCAACATTACCAACACATAAGACATTACCAAATCGCAAACATCATACAACCAATAGTCCAGAACCAGTTTCAACCCTGTGATCCAGTGCTTACGGATGCATGTCTTACCATGCACCCTCATACCCTTGAACCCTTTGATTTCAACCTGACTACCTGTAGTGCTTTCCCATTAAATCAGATCAGGGCCTTGATCTAATCAATGGCCCAGATCGCTCCTCAATTGGCCCATGCGCCCCAGTTGCTCATTCAGCCCAATCTTGTTTTCTTTTAATTATGCACCCCCTGTTTACTGTTTACACCCCTTTTGCATCTCATTTTTTATTTCCCATTTTCATGCATTTTAATTTCTCTTGAATTTTTTTCTTTCTTTTGCATTTTATTATTTTATGTTTATTAGATTATTTCTCTCAAAAAAAAATGTTTATTAGATTATTCTGCATTTTTATTATTTATTTATTTATCCACGTTTACTTTTCTTCATTTATTTTTATTGCCTAGCAATTAGAATGTATTTTAGGTCGCTTTATGTATATCAAAAATAAAAAATTAGGTTAGATTAAGAGATTTTGTGGTGATCCAACGTTGCTACAAAACTCTCACGCTTTTATTCTATTGCGACGCTGGTTTTAGTTTTAGGTTTCATTTATTATTTAAAAAAAGAACAAAAACATGCAAATAACCAAAATTCACAAAAATCCTTTTCATAATAAACTTTGATTTTCAATCAAGAGATTCCCATTTTTATTTTATTTTCTTAATAAAATATCAATCAATTTAATTATACCTTGAGTCAGTTTCTTTTAATATCAAAAAATACAAACAAATTCTTATTTGCCACTTGGCTTTTATTTTAAAACTTTTTCAAAACTAATAAAAAACACAAAACAAATCAAACGGTAATTTTCACCCCGAACTACGAGGTTTTGATCATTCACGGATACGTAGGCAAAGGACTTAGTCCTTCAAAATCAAATAAAAAATGTAATAAAAAAACAAATTTTTTTTTTATCACCACTTTAATTCCATTTTCTAAAGCAAGTAAGTTATAGCACAAAAATAAATAAAATCAAGAGGTTCCCATAGAATACTATGGATATTTAAGGTGGTAACACCTTCCCTAAATATAACTAACCCCCGAACCCTAAATCAATTAAAATGTGGTAATTTAGAACTTTTTCCCCTTTCTTTTGAAAAAATAAAAGTCAAGTCGTGAAATAAAATCAGTGAGTCAATGCTAACCAAATAGCTTGATCTCCGAAAAATGACACGACAAACTGATATTACTTTTTAATCATGTCATTTCGCTAGTCAACAACTATATGGTAATTTGCAACGATATATAAATGGAATACATGATTTTTTTTTGGGTTTAATTTTTCATTATTTTAATTATACCCTCAAATAAATTTGCTTTAAAAAATGTTATATTGTTGGTGTTATTGAAAAGTATAAGAATTTTAATATATTTGTTGTATTATTGGTAAAAGACAATCATAGTTTCTTAGTATTCAAAAATCACAGACATCTCTATATATAATTTTTTATCAAAATCAAAATTTTATAAAAAATGTTGATTGTAATTTACATGCGTTTGCGCAGTAAAAAAATGGACAAACCAAATAAATGACATTATATGATTTTTTTTAAAAGAAGTTAAAATGAAATATATTACTAAAACATCTAAAATTTCAGCACAAGAAGTGCCAAAAGAACCAAGAGAAAAAATATAGTTACATCAAACGACAAAGGTCAAACCGACTCCCCAAAAAAAGAGGAAAAAAAAATCGTTACAAAAAGACTCTCAAACAAGAGAGTGGGTTAAGCCACCAGATATGATAATCGAAAGCAAAATTGGCGTGATTCGCTTTCAACAACTAGAAGGATTGCAACTTAATTTTATCGATGAGATGTTGTAACGAATCCTCCTTTTATTGAAAGACGCAGACATTTCTTTCACACCAAATGACCAATATACATGTAAACCAAATTAGATGAAGAGGTGTGCAGATATTTCTTGAATAACCACCCAAATTTCCAAATTGAGATAAATGATTTGAAACACGAGTAGGGTGAACCATGGTAAAACCAAACCAGCTAAAAATACTATACCAATTTTTTTTGAAAAAACCGCAAGACAAAATTAGACGATCAATATCCTCAGGTTTGCCACAACTTCCCACATATAGATGCACATTAGGCTTTAGAACTCGCCTTATGATTAAGTTATCAGTCGTAGGAATACGGTTGTGAAGTAGACACCAAACAAAGAGACTTGTCTTAAGGGGAACCTCCTCATTCCAAACAATATTATACTAAACATTTGGAGAGTTAAGATCCGCTGAAAGCAAATAGTTATCAACACTGTATTTTTTTCGTTGCATGAAGTTGTCAAAGCCAACTCTCAGGTACATTAGCTACATGACAATATTATGTAAAGACTTACAACACTCTCTCAACTGCTCTTCCTCCCATGTGAACAATCTCCGCCTTCACTTTCAAGTCTCACCTTCCACCCCCTAACCTAAAGAGTTCATATCAGCCACCATTGCCATTTTATTATCAACATGATCAAACAGGCGAATAAATCTACTCTTCAAGGTTACTCCATCCAACCACGACACACGTTAGGTTATCATCAAACCAACGATCAACCCCCACTCCAGCCCCACCTCTAATGCTATTAAGATTATTCCACCAAACCGAGCCACATCCACCTCTATTAGCAATACTCCCTCCAACCTCACAATATCTCACAACTAAAACTCTATACAACAAGCTCCTAGGCTCTACCTTTAACCTCCAACACCATTCACAGGTAATGCCAAGTTTAATTCCCTTCACCTCCTAACCCCCAACCCTCCATTCTCCAAAAGAAACAATTAAAAATAGATTCAATAGAAGAAATGATACATGTAGGAGCCTTGAAGAAAGAAACCAAATATATTGGAAGAGAGGACAAGACAAACTTCAGAAAAACCAATCGACCACCCAAAGAAAAGGTTTATACCCTTCCAATTTTAAGAGTGTAACTGTTATGATATGTTAATGTAATACATGCATCTAAGGATATGTTGCCACATTAATTAATAAATATAACAATTTTTTAGTTTTACTGATTGACGTGTCAAAACATCGTATTAAAAACAGCGACTATGATTCAATAAGACATCTCGGTACCATATTTACTTGTCCCTTGATAATGGACATTACAATCTTGTTCTAATTATAAACACTAAATTCTTAGGTGGATTCTAGGGTGAGGGATCAATCAAGTCCCTCACCGGTGGAGCATAAAAAAATTACCATTAGATTTAAATAACAGTCTAGATCTATTGAAAATAAAAATGAGAACATCCATACATTTTCAGACACAATTCTACCTACCCCATCTCTTTCACATCCGCATCATCTCAAACTACCAAAAATCTTTGGTATATACTTGCTAGATTGCTGGAAACCAAGACAATACGATACGATGAAATAATGTTTGAAAACATAGGTCCCTGCCCAATATACTTGAGATAATAATACTGAAATAGGATCAGAACTTCATTCATCAAGATGTTTCACCGTTAGAAATTGCTAAAAGTATTATTTTATACATGATAAATCAAATGAATCCAAGCTCAACATTTAAAAATTATTGCGGTTATGGAATTACCATGTCAGATTTTGCTTATGGCATTACCATTTCAGATTTTGCTTGACGTTGCCAAATTATTAGACATCCCTTAAAAAATCATTAATGTTGATAAACACCAACTGCACTTTTGTCCTGATTTTTAACACATAAACAAAGAAATCAAGACTTATTCGTCGAATTCAACAAGTTAACAAAGACCGAGAATAGAAAATTAAGCAATTCATCCTTTTATTTTATTTTCAGCAAGTATCTGCAAACTTTTGGAGTTTGAGAGGATGCAGTTGAAAAAAAATAATTGAGACAGATAAGATTGGGTGTGGAAAAATGTAGATGTTATCATTTTTATTTTCAATAGATCTGGATCATTGATTGAATCTGATGGTAATTTTTGTATGCTTCACCGGTGAAGGACTTGATTGATCTCTCACCCTAGAATCCACCAAATTCTTATTGTAATTTGTCAAATAAGTAAAAACGGAAGAGAAAAGGGTGACAATGTAAATTGTTATTTTTTACTTAAAATAATTAAAATAAAAAAAAGCTTACGGTTATAGACCAAGCCACGCAGCCCATCCGACGTGGCAGTTAATGTGAACACGTGGCATAAGTTAGGATTTCACGACAGCGAGTGAGCACAAGAGAATGAAAGCACCTCACTATACGACAAGTTATCATACGGGGTCCACATTCACAAAGGGGACCCATTATGACGTGGCACACTTACTTCAAAATTAAATACAATATTTTATCAAAAGTTATGATAACTCCACTCGTCTGTGCCTTATCAAAATTCAACTTTGTTACTTACTTCCCTTGTTCAAATAAATGCCTCAAAACAAAACAATTTTCTTTTTCTTTCTTAAAACACCTTCTCCGCATTCCCCGCTGATATTATATTTCTTTTTTTCATTTCATTTAATTTAAGCCGTGAAAAAATATAACATTACCTTTTCGAGTTAACAGCAGGCCCCTTTCCCAGTGACGCTATCTTTTTCACTCACCCTTTAATTAATTATTATATTCACAAAGGATATTTATTTATTTGTCTGATTCAAAAGTGAAGAGAAGAGTAACCAACCAATGACAAGATTCGAAGCTGCCAACATGTCATGCTCTTTTTCCGCCACGTCTCACGGACAACGTTGCCACGCTGTACAACCAAGTTAATGCTGCCGGCGCGTGGAGTAATAGTTAGACCGGTTTGGTTTTGTTGCCTTCTATCATTAATTAATTGAAGTTTTTAATTATTTAATGTTTTTAACTGTGGTGTGAATTTTGACCATAGCTAGTCTAGTAGATACGTTTTTAATTAATTACCGGAAATGTATTAATAGTGGGACCCATGTTGTTATGTCATGAATCTACCACATCTCACGAACGTGACAATTAGGCCAAAGAGAAGAAAATAATTTCTAGATCGGCAGCTATAGCGGGGTCCACACTCCTTGGAAGTTCCGTGACCGTGACTCCGAGTCACTTTTGCTTCGGCGATTATCTTAGCAGTAGAATCAGAAAGCATCGACGGTGAGATTAGGTTTGGACGATGGACGCTCCCCGAACCTGTTGGTTTAGGTGCCATGTCGGACTCTCTCGTCCATTGGAATCTGTTTGTTTTTTTAATGAATGTCACTGCCACGTCTGACCCATCCAACGGTTAATAAAACTTTCATTACCGATAACGCGAGGATCTCGTCCGTAGAATTGAAAATGTTTGTTTAGGTTGAGTTTATTTATTCCAGGAATGGGGTCCACTAGTCTAGTCCATTCTGAAATTAAGAATTAAGAAATAATAAAATATTAAAAAAAGAGAGAGAAAGGGGCAAACGTGGAACCGAAATTAATTGTATTTGACCGGTGGGAACGATATTTTGTGATGGTGGTGTTTCATGCTTTCACCAAGGTTCATAAGCAACCGGATATACCCGGTGACCTTTCCATTTAAATTTCCTAGATGAATAAATAAATGCAAAGTATTCAAAGGATTAACAAATTTGTAAGCATTGATAAAATATAGATGATTATTAATTAAATAAAAAAGATACTGTACCAAATTGGCAGATGAAGGTGTAAAGACAACGAGAAAGGTGGGACACGTGGAAATGACGCGCTGAAAAAGGTTAAAAGGCGTGAGTGGTGGAAAGAACGGTTAAGATATTGCCAAGTTGGCAAAAGCCAATGAGATCCATTGGATGTGGAGGAAAAATGAAGGGTGGATATTGCAATAGGTGATGCGGTGGTGAATCGTAACCGTTGAAGAGTAATTGGAGTGGGAGTGAAATAGAGGAAAGGAGATGAGATTGGAGCACAAAAAAGAGGGCGAGAAGAAAGGGGAAGAGAGAGAAAACATAGAGAGAGAAGTGGTGTAGCAGCATCAGCGTGAGAAGAGAAAATATTAAGAAGATAAGCATAGCAGCATCCCCTAAGATCTCTCTGATAATAATTCGTTGAAATACAATACAATACAGAATCAATTTGTGTTTTGTGGTGGTGAATGATTCTGTTTCCTTTGATTATGGTTCACGAAAGATAAAATAATTGAATCGGTTGAAAAATCTTGGTGTGTGTGTGGAATGGATAGAATCAGAGAAGCTAGAAGAAGTACCATGGCAGCGAATGGTTTAACAAGAAGAAGACATAGAACTAACAGTCTCAGAGACTCACCAGGTTTCTTTCTCTTCTCTTTCAGATCTTGTAAACTCTTTCACAAACTCTGATTCTAACGTTTTTTTCTGTGCAGATGATGATGGAGGTATGGAGATGCAAGAGCCAACGAGGCTAAGAGATCGAGGGAGTGGGAAGAAGGAACGAGATCGTGAGAGGGAAAGAGAAAGAGATCGATTGGGAAGAAATAAAAGGAGGAGAAATGATAGGTTGATGCACGGTGTAAGAGAAGATGGTGGAGAAGATACTTCAGAGGAGAGTATTAACGATGAAGAAGATGATGATGATGAAGATGGTGGTGGTGGTGGTGGTAGTGGTTCAGTTAGAATGCTTCCGTTGAATCCTTCAACACTTTCTTCTTCTTCATCTCTAACAAATCATCATCATCGGAAAAGTTTCCCTCCGGCGAAAGTTTTTAGACCAACACCGCCGACGACGTGGAAAGCAGCCGATGAAATGATCGGAGTTTCCGTTCCAAGAAAAGCACGTTCAGGTTAAAATAATTAAATTAACTGAATCCACAATTTACGGAACATTAATTAACTCGTTTTTATTGTTTCTAACGTTTTCTTTTTTGTTGTGTTGTCAGCTTCAACGAAAAGGTCGCATGAATGTTGGGCTTCAGGCGGTGGTGGAATTGTACCGGAGCAAAATCACCACCGTCAGCCTTCATCTTCACCGGTGAGAGCTTCAGCAGCTCCACCTTCACCTTCATCTTCAAACGCTTCAATCAGAAAAAAGATAGTGAGTTTCGTTATTGGTGTCACATCACTATGTTAGTGTTGTTGTTGATTGGTTATTCTAACAGTGATTGACTTGTTTTGGTGGTGCAGAAAGCGAATGGTGGTGGTGGTGGAGGAGGAGGACCAAAGTTTCGGCCACCTAAATCATCATCGGTGACGACGAAAGCATCTTCATCAGTTCAAGATGAGATCGAGATAGAGATTGCTGAAGTATTGTATGGAATGATGAGACAGCCACAAAGTCAAGTTCCACCTTCAAAGCTAGAAATGAACGATTCAATTAAGATGGATTCTCGAGAAATTAATAATAATAAATCTTCTGCTAGTGATTCAAAGTCAAGAATTTCTTCACCGCCTCAAAATTCAAGTTCTTCTGCAACTCCAGTTTCAGCTGTTGTTGGTTTGTTCTTAATCTTTATCTAAAAAATTTCTTTGTTTAATCCAATTTTTCACACTAGTTATTGAAATTGATTTGGTTATTCTTATGATTTAACAGCACCAAAGAGGAAAAGACCGAGGCCAGTGAAGCATGAGGATGAAAATCCAGCTATATTCGGTGTTCGTAGCAGTCCGGTTTCGTCGATTTCAAAGGCTGAGAGTGATCACCCTTCAAAAATGGAAGCTTGTTCATCAAATTCAGATAAGAATAATCAAGGATCTGTACCTGAAATTCCAGCTAATATGGCTCCGGTGCAGCCATCGCCGGAGCCAGTGAAACCAGAGAGCAACACTTCATCAGATGCTAAGGTTTTGACGGAGGAATCAGAGAAGCAAAAAGATGTTGGATTGAGTAAAGAGGTGGTACCTCCTGTGTCACCAAAGAAAGAATCTACTGTGTTACAAGCAGTAGATGATGTTCGCGAAGATGTGAAAGCGACTAAAGCGTGAGTAGCATCAACTTTTTCTACTGTTTCTTTTTCTTTCCTTTTTTAATTTATCGTTTAGCTTTTTGGTGAGTTCTGCTGTAATTAATCAAATCTGAATCTTGATCTAACTTTTAATGATTTTTAATTTCTTGGGACTTTCAGGAATCCAACAATATCTGAGAGTGATAACCAGCTGAAAGAGAAGTTTCAGATAGATCTGATGGTGATTATCGTTTTCTTCATCTATCACACTTTGATCATGTCTTGTGTTTTTTTAATTAAAAAATGTTTGATTTTTCAGGCTCCACCTCCATCTTTGAGATCTTCACCTGAAAGAGTTGTTGAAAATAATTTGGTAGTTGAGGTTGATAAAGTGAAGCATGTTATGAAGGAGGATCAGAAATCACATAAAATGGATGAGGCGATGGTTTTGGAAATGGAGAAAGTGAAAGCAAAGGCTGAAGAAAATGAATTCCAAAAAGCTCCTATTGTGCAAAAAGAAAAAGGAATTGACTTGCAGCTTGATTTAGAGAAAACAGATAGAGTGGATTCTAATGGCAATGGAAATCATCTTAATAAGAAGCAACATCAAAATGTTCAGAGACATCATCATCAATTGCAGCAGCAGCAGCAAACAACGTTAGACAAAAATGGTAAGTTCAATTTTTTGAAGTTATGAATACTTTGTTATTTTTCAGCTGATTTTGGTGTCTGATGAGGTTTTTCTCTTCTTCTACCAGTTCAATCCAACTCTTTGCCTATTCCAATGAATGTTCCAAGCTGGCCTGGTGGCCTTCCTTCCATGGGGTAAGGCCATATTAATTTTTGTGTTCATTCTTGTTTTGGTTATTCCAATGAAATGTGTTGATGTTGACTCTCTTCTCACTTTCTCATTATCAGATATATGACACCTCTTCAAGGAGTTGTATCAATGGATGGGACTACTATGCCTTCTGCAGCTATACCGGTATATATATTAACGTCTCACTGATTTTTTTTTTAAACTATTGGCTTTCTTGTTAATTAATCAGATTTTTTATTAATTAATTTTTTCAGCCGCCTCATCTCCTTTTCAATCAACCCCGGCCTAAAAGGTGTGCAACCCATTGCCACATTGCTCAAAAGATATTGTATAACCAGCAAATTGCTAGGATGAATCCATTCTGGCCAGCAGCAGCAGCAGCAGGTTCTGCATCTTTGTACGGTGCTAAGTCTGGCGGCAATCTTAGTGTTGTACCCGTGTCCCCTACAGAATTGCATAGTGGTAATGTTCATGGCAGGGCAACAAACTCTACTCAAGACAAAGGGCCTAGCCTTGCCATGTTTCCAGGTCATATTGGGAAGGACAAGAGTTCTCAGCCTTCCAATCTAGATAATTCCTCAAGGAAACCGATTTTGCTTCAGCAAACTTTACCCTCAGGAGCAGCACCTAGTAACATTTTGGTATGTTTTAATTTTGATCTTTTATTTTCTTCCCTCAACAACACTTCTGTATTTTATTTTTTTAAACTAATGATCTGTTAAAATTTCAGCACGGACCAACTTTCATCTTCCCCTTGAATCAGCAGCAAGCAGCTGCAGCTGCTGCGGCGGCATCTGTTCGCCCTGGATCTGTGAAGTCTTTGCCAGTTACGAGCAATGGACCGCCATCCTCTACAACCAATTCAGCTCCACCAAATACGTCGGGTGCTGGAGCTGCTGCTCCTGCTCCCCCAACCATGAGTTTCACCTATCCAAATATGTCTGGCAATGAAACCCAGTACATGGCCATCTTGCAGAATAATGCTTACCCATTTCCAATACCAGCGCATGTTGGTGGTCCACCTGGATATCGTGGAAATCCTGCTCAAGCTTTTCCCTTCTTCAATGGTTCTTTCTATCCTTCTCAAATGATACATCCTTCACAGATTCAAACACAGCAACCTCCTGCTCAGTCACAGCAGAGCCAACAGGGTCATCCAAATACCACTATCTCTACTGGATCCTCGTCTTCTCAAAAGCATGCACAAAATCAGCAACAAAAGGCTAATAATGCTAGTGGATCCAATGGTGGTGGTAACGGAAGCTTACAAGGTTTTCCTGTCACAAAAAACCCGCAATCGCAGATTCTACAGATGCAACAGCAGCAGCATAGGCAGCAGTTGCACAATCACCACACTTCAAACGCGGCCCGTCAAGTTGAGTCTGAGATGGGATGTGAAGACAGTCCATCTACTGCCGACAGTCGTCATAATCGCACTACAATGAATATTTATGGCCAGAATTTTGCAATGCCAATGCAGACACCAAACTTTGCCTTGATGACAACTGCAATGAGTGGTGCTGGTTCTAATGGTAATCACAGTGAAAAGAAGCAACAACAACAGCACCCTGGTTCAAAGGCTGGAGGTGAAACTTCTCCGGCATTTGCCATGCCATTTGCATCTATCAATGGAGCAACTGCGCTTGACCTCTCATCAATTGCGCAGAATCATTCAATTATGCAGAGCAGTCATAACTATCAGCTAATGGCAGCTGCACAAGCTGCGAGTGCTCAGCTTAAGAAGAGTTACCATGCAGCTGAAGAAGGAAAACATGTAGTTAATTCATCTAATCTTGAAGAAGACAGAAAAGCTATATCCGGAAAAATTCCAGCAACAGGGGGACAAAACATTGCTTTTGCCAGGTCAGATGTGGTTGATCCCTCAATGTCGTCAATTGCTTGCAACAATGTCATTGATAGCTCAGGTCGTAGTCTCAACCTTGGTTCTGCTTCTTCCCGGGCTTCTGCTTCTGGTATGCCTTCCGCCATCAACTCCAATGCAGCTGGTTCTCAGCAACAAATGCAGCGAAATCAGCAAATTCTACAACTTCAAAAGCAGAATCAATTTGCAGCTGCGGCTGTGGCGGCGGCTCGGAACAAGACACCATCGACAAGTAATGGTAGTATATACTCTGATAATATTCCTTCTACATCTTCAATATCCACCAAGTTTCCAAATGCTGTATCTGCATTTCCTCAAAGCCTAGTACAGAGCAGCAACACAGTTGTTACTCAGTCACCTCAGTGGAAGAATTCAGCAAGGGTAACCAACACTTCTCTGTCACCTCAGACTATGGCTTCACCACCGTCATCGTCTGTTAAAAATCCCCCACAGCAGCAGGCTCGTTCCCAACAGGGCCACACGCAAATATCTTTCGCAGCAAATCCAAAATCATCCACACCACAGGTGCAGACCGCAAGCTCCACCCAGTCACCATCTCCTCCAGTTATGGTTGGCTCACCAACAAATTCCTCAATGTCCAAAAACACTGGCAGCCCAAGGACAACAAATTCAACATCAACTACTAACAAAACTAGCCAAACTAGTTCCCTGTCCTCTCAGCAACCCAAAAACTCTCCTACTATGCCAACCCGTAAATCCTCACCTGTTGGTGGGAGGAATGTGCCATCAATCCTCAGTGGCCCTCAGATAACTTCTTCCAACACTGGGAGTAAATCACAATTGTCACAGCAGCAACAAAAACAACAGCAGCAACAACATCAACAAATATCAAAGCAGAACTTACAACAGAACTTACAACAGGCCCAAATGTTCTTCTCAAATCCTTACATGCACTCCCAAGTCACACAATCCAATAGTCCCACCTCCACCACCTCAGCTACAACTGGGCCGTATTATCTTCAACGGCGTGGCCCTGAGCAGCAAATGCAACGGCAGGGCTCTGGTGGCACATCCTCAAATGGTGCAGCTGCAAACAATTCAAAAGGCAGTACCTTGAACACACAGGGTCTTCTGCATCCTTCCCAGTTCGCTGCGATGCCTCCTTCTGGGAACCACCATCAATTTGTTCAAGCTGGCTTCTATAATGTTCAACCAGTGCCCACAGCAGTTCAAGTGAAGCCAGCAGAGCAGAAACAACCAGCGGGTGAGTAGAACCATATCATCCCTTGTTGCACCCCACGTGCTTGTGGTGAGCTGAGCAAAGAAGAAAAGTGACTGAATGAGCTATACATTTTGATGTTGGTAAAGAAAAGATGGTATCTTCTGTAGTGGGACCAAGATGTTGATGCCGTTTTTTGCCCTGCTTCCCTGCGGTTTGAGAAGAAGATATGGAAGAAGCGAGCAAGCTCGAGTTGACCGCGGCCAACACAAGATGTTTTGGATTCCACAATTTTGGATGGGAAATCGACCAGAACTTTGATGTGCATGAGTTGTGTTTAGTAATTCATTTGTACACTTTTGTTTATAATCTGACAAGGTTGATCATCAAGTCTAATCAAAATTCGATTGGTTTTTTATTTTTAGAAGACGTGGTTAAGGGTCCCCCCTAACTTTTTAAATTTTAAATAAACTTAATAGAATGCATGAGGTACCAGCAGGAGCCAGGAGGTATGGTTGAAGTTCAAAATCTTCCACCTATAAAACTGTTATCATATTCTCTCTTTTGATATATTGTGGACCTGTGTGTTGAGTATTATTGCTCAAAATGCAATGTACCTGTCGCTTTTGCTATTATTTGCAATTATTTTCTTTGTTGTATTGTAATTGATGGCAATTTGCTTTCGTAGTATATAAATAATTTCATGAGGCGTTGTGCTGAAGAGCTAGAATTGTTTAAGTGCCTTTTACTTCCACCTTTGAAGTTTTTCTCCTCTCCCTGATGTGAAGGATAGAAAAGATGGGAAGGAAGGGAGGGATCGAACAGCATTTTCCTCTTTTGGGGATGAAGTGGAGTTTAACTTTTATGTTTTATCCTCCTTTTCTTTTGTCATTTATTTTGTCTTCTAGGCTGCAAGAGCAGTAAGCATCTTTTTGACAATTTCATGTGGAGAAGGTTGAACATGTACGTGTCTGGTTGATACAATAGATTAGTGATATCCTCAAATATATTTTGAAGATAAAATATGATTTCCTTCATGCTTTGCTGGCGTGGGGGATATTTTCATTGATTTTCTTTTCTCCAAGTTACAGTGACGTGTGGGATGCAAATTGCAATATGTGAATCAATTAAAATAAGTTATGGCAATTCCAATGAAAATGAAGATGCTTTTTTGAGAGATGTGGACGTGGCTAGTTGTTTATTTTGACTTGAGTGAATAAAACTAGGGAAGCTAGATATACATAAATACATAATTGGCAGCTCAAGTGTACTCAAAATGTTCCAAGGGCGGTTTTGTCTTTGATTATTATGTGGTAAAATTAAAAATAAATGCATTTCTAAAGCACCATCACGTTATACTATTTCTTTTTCTGTGAAGTGTGCTTATCTCTACTGTCAGCATCCCACGTTTGGCTTATGTGTACTATGACTATTTTCTGAATGATCATATTGCTTATTATACTAAGATGTAATAAGTATATACTATACATGAATGAGGTTAAATTATGTCTATGTTGGTGCTTGGTAATTGGTATGGTAGTTTCTTTCCTTTTCCATCTATAAATCTAATAGGAGAAATTTGGTTTCCGTGTTTGTCCTTGATGGAGGGTCCCCACCTTGAGACAGCACCATGGCCCACATAAGTAATCACACCGTTTATGCCTTTCAGAACTAAACTTAAAGCAGCAACACATTGCGGGTCCTGACATCACACCTGTGATGATGTGAAAAGGTTCACTCTTGTTAATACATTACACGTGTGACTAATGTCTTTATATTTTCTTTTAGATTTCTCAAAGTATTAAGATGCTCCAATTCCTCTCTTGGCTTTGCAATATAACTCAAAAAACCCCATCTATCTATCCTCATACTTCAACCTTGTTTCTCTTTTATTCAGCCAATTCAGCTTAAAGACTTGCATTAGAAGCTACTGTTTTGATTTGTACATTTTCCTTTTCACTTTATGGGAGGGAATTGCCTTTATCAAATGCTTTTCAGTTCTTTTATGTTTTTTGAAAGAAAAAAAAAATCAATTATGCAATATAATTTTAACTTTGGTATGTTGGACCAGTTCAATAGCAAAAGATGAAAAGATGAGCAATGAAGATGACACTGATTTTCATTTTTTAACTATCACTTTTTCCATCAGCATAAAGTGAATATTGGATCTACTTCCTTGCTGTGCTGAAATTGCAGGATAGTTTAAAAAAAAAAAAAAGAAGAAGGGGAATTTGAGATTGCAAGCTTTTATTCAGTTTCATACATTCACATTCACTTATCTGTTTCTTTTATGAGGGGCCAAAGATAAAGCATAGAGATCTTCAGTTGGTTCCCTATTGATAAACCGAAAAAGACAATATTGTGTCCTTTTTCTTATTGGGGGAGGGACCCCCAAATTAATGGAATAAGCAAAGTCACCATACCCCCCATTACCATTACCAACTTGTGAATGCTGAAAGATAAGACTAAGACTCAAGGTCGCCACACCTTAATCCAACGAAAAAAAAAGTTCACCATACCTAAAATCAACTATGACTTCTAGCACCTCCCTAACCCCACCACCCCAATATCCCCTAAAAGTATGTTTTATTAATATTTTAAGTTGTGTCAAAAAAACTATTAATATTTTTAGTTGGGAAGCATAAACAGTGTAGCTTACCCTTTGATCAGTGATACCAAATAGTCAAGCTACTTGGACTTTTTTTTCCTTCTTTTCTGAACACATTTTGAAAACTCAAAACTTATTTGTATTGCCTTTTTTTTTTTTTTTTCACTTTTGGTTA
>Ga0228711_1002829_pt1 | contig 26904 bp, 5 predicted proteins | sample MedpolnodulmetaG_2_FD_177996 | JGI IMG/M metagenome (GOLD analysis project Ga0228711, IMG submission 177996) | Root nodule microbial communities from Medicago polymorpha collected in Santa Monica, California, United States - brown nodules | ecosystem: Host-associated > Plants > Roots > Nodule... | reverse complement strand
CATTCATAACAAAACTAAAAAAAAAAAAACCAGAAAATAAATTAAAAACAACCAAAAAATCATAATCATAATAACAATTCTTTTCACTCAAAGCACAAATTTTTAAATCCCAGCAACCAAAATCTCCAAACCCACAAAATCATAATCATCATCATTTTTACATCATCATCTTAAAAATTCATACTGCCCTACCACATAAACCCCATTTTCGAGCTTGTTAATCCTCTCTCCTCCATCAATTTTCTTCTTTCTCATCATGATCAAAAGGTTGTTGTTGTTTCCTCTCTCCTCCATTTTCAAGCTTGCCAATTCTCTTTGCTCCGTCAATTTTCTTCTTTCTAAGCAAGATCAAAAGATTGAGGGATATACTTTCTGCATTTGTTTCTCTATTATATGTCTGGATCTGTTTAATGGATATGGGTTGCTCGAAATTGCAGATCCGAATGAAGGAGGGAGTAGGTGAATTGTTGCTTATGAAATTTTGGTGGATCTGTTTATTGTTGCAGATTTGAAATTTCAGATCTGAAATTTTGGTGATTTTTGTTGTTTATGATGTTGTTGTTGAATTTTTAGATTTTTTTTATGGGTTTTTGATGAAGCTTGATGATTTTCTAGTTTTTTTTTCTTCTGAGTTGTTCATGTTGTGTTCTTCAAATTTTCTTTGAACGTTAACGTTCTGTTCTTCATATTTTCCAGAAAGGAGATGAAAGATTGTATGGAGAAGATGAAGGAAATAAATAAGTTTTCAACTAATGCGAAAACAACATGTGTACCACAATTAACGTTTTTTGAATTTATTTAACAGAAGGGACCAAAACAAGTAGAGGTAAAGATAAAGTACTCAAATGGTCTTTTTTTAGTTAAGGGACCAAAGTGAAACCAAATAGTAATACTTAAGGGACTAAAAGCACATTTAAGCCAATTTTTTAACATGTACTCCCTCCGGTCTCAAATGTAAGCAAATTTTCACTTTTTAGGTTCATTCAATAAATAATGTATGTGGTCCATATTATAGACGGCGTGCATCATTTATTGAATGAACCTAAAAAGTAAAAAGTTGTTTACATTTAAGACCGGAGGGAGAACTTGTAGCATCACCCAAATATTAATTCTCATGCAACAAGATGAAATCATTACCCATTTATCATAACAAATCTCAATTTGACTAACGGTTTTAACTTTATAAAAACGTCTATGTCACCAAATCTTCTTACTAACCCATTGAATGATTGAAAGGATTTCCTTTTACAAAGAAAATTTCAATGGATTACTAAACAATTACATGAAGTGAACTGTTTGATTAAACAATTAAACCCCACATCATATAATATAATTCAAACTTTTCCTTTTTATCAAAATAAAAAATTACTACACTTTTCATATTGTAGAAACGACAAAAGATAATTAGCACGCCTTATATTTATAACTACTAAAATGAAAACTTTATAAGAAGGGGACTAATCATATAAAGATGCTATAAGTAGGAGACAATAAGTTGATAAAATTAAGGCCACATCCAAATCCAATCCATGTGTGACCACTGACCATAATTCATCATCTTGCATATTACAGTAGATTTTATAGAAACAAACATAAAAGGTCCAGATGACATTGGTGCACCACGTGTGGTATGATTAAGGCCTATAGAAACAAACACATGAGGTCTAATTCTAAACCAGCTTCTCGTATTTCAGTTAATTAACATTGTCGTATGCTACACATACATAATTAACAACATGAAAAAAGAAAAGTAATTCTCAATGCAGCCAATTGACTAGTCTAATTGATGATTAACTACTAGTAACCTTTTTCTTTCAAGGGAATACGAGGGTGCCTAATTATTATTTAAATGGATGGTGGAGTGAATCATTTTGACTCATTGGGAAATTCCCTTCGTGTCTAGTTCCTGAGAAACACATTAATAGTATATTAAAAAAAGTTTTTTGATTGATGGATTCTCAAAATTCTAGTACTTGAGAAAAGCAGCTCATTGAACTTGGTTTAAATAGTAGGATAGGATTAAGGGAGTTGCTTGCTAGCACTCAAAAATGTCATGCACCTCTTCCACCTTTGCGGCGGAGAGTTGGGAAGGGTTAATTGAATTGGAATCTAAACCTACTAGTACTAGGGAGGCTACTAGTAGAACATGCTACCATAAAATACACTAAAATTACTTTTTCTTTGTGCTTTATAAATAAAAATGTTCTTATTAGTACAAAAAGTCACATATAAGAAATTGACAAATAAAACTACATTAGTACTTGAAAATATGAACAAAATTTAACAATGACTAAGTATAAAAACCTACAAGTTCAGAGATCATTTTATTATAATGTTAGCGAGAGTGCTTATCAGTATCAGTTTGAAAATATAAAGAAAAAATATATATTTTGTTTTCTCTCATGTTTTTGTCAAACCAACACTTATTGTTCGAGAAAACTCTGACATACAAACTAAATGACACACAAAGATTTACATGGTGTGACACCTCACGTTTACATAAACCTCTCAACCTAGTTTATTAACCAACCCAAATGTTATTACAAGCATTTGCGACCCAACTCAATAATTCTTATATGGACACAGTTTTGGTCACACTCAAAAAAAGAGAAAATTAAAAAAATTTAATAATGAGTGTTTCTTAAATAATTATGTGATATTCATTTTTATGAATGTGTGTGTAATCAGATCATGTATCTAAATCTTCAAGTCCACACGTATCACCATACAGGCATACACTACTCTTAATCGAGTTTTTTTTTTTTGACAAGATAGTCAAGAGGAAGAATGTTAATAGCCAAGTTTAAATATCAGACTATCATCCACACCATGTCTCTCTAGGACAAGATTAGGGATGCCTAAACTCTGTCTAAAATATGATATATTTTTATTGTTCAAATAACAACTTTCTGTATGAAAATATGGGGTGTTATTAACAATAGACTTTTTGTCCTGCCTCAGTATTGGGCCAAGTTAACCCAGTTACGTTTTTTCTATGTTATTGGAAAAAAAATGATTTCATTTCATATTAATTGCAGAATAAAACAAAAAAACAACATTCATAAAAACAAATCGCCCACCGTGGGGCTCGAACCCACGACCACAAGGTTAAGAGCCTTGCGCTCTACCAACTGAGCTAGACGGGCTTGTTGATAGAGTTTGTATTCATAACTATAAATAGCCTATAAATTGTATTATTTTACATTTTGATACAAAAATTTAAAAGAGTGGCCCATGCAGGTTTCGAACCTGCGACCTTCGCGTTATTAGCACGACGCTCTAACCAACTGAGCTAATGGGCCATTTGTTAATTTTCAACGTTTTAACGTATTTATATCCATAAATGTTTCTTCTGCGAAAATTTGAGAATGATTTGATTAAATAATCTGACTGAACTCATGAACGTGTAAAAATAAAAGTGCCACTTATGAACCCAACAAAATAAGAATAAAAAACGGACATTTTATAAAAAATAAAATAAAGGGTAGAAATATATGATGAGTTCCAACTCCTATCAATTCATAAAATCACATAATGATGAAAAATAGTATAGGATCTCTCCTTCCATTTATTCTTAAATATATTGATATATACAAAGAGTACATTAACTTAGATAGATAATATATTTCAATGGCTTAACTCTAATGTGGTGCGTTATTGCCTCTATGACTTGGTCCCGAAGGTGGTACTTGTCTCTTTGCAAGAAGAAAAAGGGAAGTTTTGCCTGAATCTGATTTAGACATATTATCCACCATTAGCATTGTAGAAGCTTCTTTTCTATTAGTATTTCCTTTCTCCATTGCCTGAAAATTTGATCGACTTGCAGAAATTCCAAGTGCCAGCAACATTAGTAAGATTATGATACAACTAAGAGATGGAATTTTGGACCCCATAATGTAAAGATGGAAAAATATGAATATTATTGGTATCGTGAGGATATGTGCTATATATATGGAAGACTATGTAAATGTTTGTATACTTTCGGTTAGATTGACATTGAGATTTGAGAAATAACTTTGGCACCTCCCAAAAAAAATACTAGTATGTTTGAGTGAATAAGTTACAACTTGACAAATTTTCAAGCACGATGTTGTAGTTAAACAACCTTAATCAGGGGAGGAAATTAGTTCAATCCACGGCAATTTACCTTTTTATTGGTTTTAGCTTTGCGAATATGTTAAGTAAAGGATCAGCATGTGCCTTAAGCCCTTGACTATTTGGATTGTAATTATTAGAATAGGAAATATTTTTAGTCAATTTTTGTATTGAATGGCCTTTAATAATATGTTAAGTTACATTAAATAGGTTTTAATTTTGTGGAATCAATCTATTCAACACTTCTAAATATATACACATTATATATATGAAAGAGGCAAGACAATTATTATATTACTAAAGGCTATTCAATACAAAAGTTGACTAAAAATATTTCATATTCTAATAGTAATTGATGCAACCCATTGTAATTTGATTAACTTATAGTTTAGTCTTGCAGTTTTTTTTTTGTTGAGTTATTTACATGAACTTTGAAGCTATAATACTTTTTCTTGAATATAAATTGAGTAAACTTTTTCCTCATTACATTTATTTCTCTATAGTCTACATATGTTTGCTTTTCTTTTTGGTTTTGTAATGTTTTTGTTTAATGTCTTTAAATTTAGGATTTTGAAAAGTAAAGATGATTAAAATAATAATTTTATGTACGGTGTTGAACACGTGTTTCTATCTGAAAGAAAAGTGCATTGGAAATTTTTGAGTTAGATATTTTCTCATGTCATATTTACGAGAAATATTTGAATCAACAAAAGGTGATGTATGTTGTTAAAAATTTGAATTAAATACTTAAACTTTTATTGAGTCAAATATCTTTTGTAAATCTGACGGAAGGGAATAATATTTTAGCAAATGCTAATTTATTATAAGGACACGTGTAAAAAACTTGTGCATTTAATTTTTTAAAACATAAATTATTACTTTTATCAATGTAAAATTACTACTTTTAGATTGCTTAACATTTGTCCTTATGACACAAGTTAGGAAGATTAATAATAATAAAATTTGAAATGAGTGTTCCACCTTTTTTTAAGGAGTGCTCCTATCCTTACAACATAATATTTAAAAACTTTGAAATCTTACTAAAGGATTAATTTACCAATCAAAATAAACATAAAAGAAAGACTACAAATTCTATCAATAAACCAAAACTAAGATATAAAGTTTATATGATCGACTAGGACTCCTCTATTCACGTGAGGCAAGGGACTATGTTTTCCAGCTTCTTGTGCTTTAGTTATAAATAGGTTAACTTGCGATTCTGCTCTTCACCCAACACAAAAACACTGGCGTCCAACTGAATTTCTATATATATCTCTGTGTGAGTTAAGTCACGACGTACTTAATAGAGCTCAGCGTGAGTTAAGTCATGCACCACTGGCATGTGCGCGAGTTAACTCCCGCAGGTTGGCCATAGCTCAAGAACACATATTTTTTGGACTTTGGTCAGCTTTTCAACCTTCAATCTACACGTTTTTTTTTACAACTTTTACACGTCTTTTTGACTACATTTATGGTAGTTATAACCTAAGTTACCATTCCCACCTAGAAATACCTCCAAACTTCCTCATTTCTTTACACCATTTCACATTCTCACTCCCCTCCACACTATCTCCCCTATGAATCTCTTTCTTTTCTTTCTTTTTTTAGTCTTTATTTTGGTGTATTTTTCTTCTTTTTTTAGTCTTTATTTAGGTGTAAAAAGAGGTCAATCTTGGGATAAAAAAATGATTGGTGAGCAGCCTTCTTGGGGTAAATCGAAGCAGATTTAGTTTTGCCCTTGGGGTAAAACTAAATATGCAGATTTAATTTTACCCCAGGAAGGTTTGTTTTCTTGCGTTTTGTTTTGTTTTTTGTTTTACCACATAAAGGTAGGTTTTCTTATGGATTTCTTTTAGTTTTACCACATAAAGGTAGGTTTTCTGGTGGTTTTTTTTTCTTCACAGATTTAGTTTTACACCATTGTAAATGTAATAAGAATTATATTAATAAATTGATATTTTATATTTATTATTTTTGTTTATTTTTGCATTTATCTTATGATTGCGTATTGAATAAATAAATTCGAATAAAGACTAATTAAATAAATTACGTATTGAATAAATTCGAATAAAGTTGCGTATTAATCAAATCAGTTTAAAACACGCATGTGCTAATTACTGCGTGAGTAAACTAAGACAGAAATTAGCACATGCGTTAGTCAACTCATGCAGGGGTATTTTGGTCATTTTGGTTGGGTGGGAGGAAAACTTGTTGGGAGAAGAGCAGAATTCGTTAACTTGACAAATGTTTATAGAGGTGTCAAATGGGTTGGCCCAGTCCGGTCCGGCCCGACCTGAGAGGCCCGAGTATATAAATGGAAAATTGCTTTTCTGACATTAAAAACTTCACAATGACGCAAGTAAAATACTTAACCCCAACGGTAGTTAACTACCGTTGCAGACCCAACAGAAGTTAACTACTGCTGGCCCCAGCGGTATTTCGATTTATGCTATACACTACAGCCTACTCCTTTTCTCTGTTTTCTATTCTTCTTCCTTTTCCACTTAGAACTAGAAACAAAACTACTTCAACAAAACTACATCCTACTTATTTGTATAACATCTTTCAACAAATGGGGTTCCCGTAATTTTAATGCCAATGGAAGTACGATTCTCCCTTTATGTTAATAATCGAGACTTTTTAGAGTATCTAAATCTGCATATGAACTGCATTTGTCAATTCCAATGATTCAAATTCAACTTGTCTCTTACAAGTATCAATACAAATACAACTTTAAAACTATGAATTGAACTGTGTTAGATAGCTATTCTGCCAAATGTCTTTTGTGTATGTGGTGATGGAGTAGATGCAAATTTTTAAATCAAGGTAGTGTTTTGGATTGAACTGGAATAGTTGTTTGAATTGTTAGGGGCACGTGAATTTGTGACTGCAACTAGGATAATAGGGAGGAGTTGAAGTAGTTTTGTTTCTAGTTCTAAGTGGAAAAGGAAGAAGAAAAGAAGACAAAGAAAAGGAGTAGGCTGTAGTGTATATGCATAAATTGAAATGAACTCAACGTAGTTAAATACCGCTGGGGTCAGTGGTAGTTAACTTCTGTTGGGTCTTCAACGGTAGTTAACTACTGCTGGGGACATTTAAATATTTTACTTGTGTCGTTAGGAAACTTTTAATGTCAAAAAAGCAACTTTCATTTAAATGGGATAGTCTGGCCCAACCCATTTATAATTGGGTCATAGATTCTAGAGTCCATCTTGTGTGGGTTATAGGCCAGCCCGACCCGACCTGTTTTAGTTTTCTTTTTTTAATTTATTCCCTCTTTTTTATGTATATTTATATATTAGTTACTCACAACTATATTTTTGCTAAAATATAATTGGATGGACATATAATTGTAAATAATTTTTACATTAGCATCGAATATTAATTAACCTCTAGATTATTCCTTCAATTGAATCAAATTAATAATTTATAAACTTTAGAGTTTTAAAAACTTTGAGTTAAATTCATTCATTTTTATTAAGTTTACTTGTTTAAATATTTTTTATTAATAAATTTTAAATTAGTCCACAGTTTTTTCAAAAAATATAATGTTTTTTTAACAAAAACAAAAAAGAAATATTGATACTGGGCCGACCCGAATCCCGAGGGGTAAGTCCAGTCCGATCCCATTTTTATATGGGCCAACTGGGCTTGGGCCACAAAAGCCCGAGTGCATTTTGGGCTAGCTGTTTTAGGTTCGTCCCAGCCCAAAATATGGGTTAATAGGTCGGCCCATTTGTCTGGTCCATTTTTTACAGCTCTAGATGTTTATGCTGTCCTCAAATAGGTTATTTTTTTCGCATTGGCTAATCTATGTTTGAATCATTTAATTTTTTTTAGCAAATGTTTGCATCATTTCAACAAACACTTCCTTGAACACTTTCGTCCCAACTGGTGGTTAGATCCATATCCTCATCACAAAATAGGGCAAAAGTTTTTTTGTCATTGTAATGGTTCTCAATTTGATATATGAGAACCCAATTTGAGTTGGTGTTCTTAGTACATAAAAGAAGAAAAGGAAAGATAGAAGAGATTACTCTACTAGAGAGAGGAGAGACTTTCATCATTTTTCTTCATACCCATTAATGATCATTCTTTCTCTATTTATGCACAATCACTAGCCACATATCCATTTACCCCAACCAATTACATTTTGCCAAGTGTATTTTCTCATGTGCTATTTAGAATCATATTGGTCATGCTTTTACTATTTTGGTTTTTCTAATTGATTGGATAAAATTAGGTTAACATAATTATATGTATGCATTTTTATTCGATTAGCAAAAATACTTTATATGTATGCATTTTTTAGCAACACGAAAAGATTAATTTTTTGTTAGTTCAAAAAAGCATTTACTATATGTTAATCACCACACCTGTCAAAAAAATATATGTTACTCACCTATTATATGTAAGCATTTTTATTCGATTAGCAAAAATATTTCTTTTTTTGGACAAAAAGCAAAAAATACTTTTATATTGAAAAAATGAAGACACAAAAAAAGCACAATCTCTGGAAAAGAGAAACGACCAAAACTCTAAATTATAATAGAAAATGAAAACCAAGAAAGTAATAAATGACTAGAACATAACACAATCCTGCAGCAAACAAAATGCACTCACACTATATGTCAAAAAAATTGTCATGTCAACTGTTTTAAGATTACAAAATAGAGCTTAAATTTATCTAATAATCGAATGAAAAATCTTACAAGCAACTTAGTATCTAATTAAGCCTAGACTTGTGCAAATTTTAAGCACATTTGAAACATGATGAATTGAAAATTATCTAATAATGGAATGAAAAATTATACAAGTAACTTAATTAGCATCTAATTAAGCTTAGACTTAAGCAAATTTTAGTTTACACATTTGAAACATGATGAGTTGACAATTATCCATGATGAGTTTACACATTTGAATTAAAATTCTTGATTCCAAGGCATGCACATTGTGTACTTGAAGAAATATAGGAGTACGTCCTTGATGACTTTCTAGTGAGCTCAAATATGTTATTCAAACACGTAACCTCAAATGGGAAGAAAAAAAAGACACTTTGTAGAAATGGAAAAAAAATAGTAAAATAGAAAACTCAACAAGTCAACTAATACCACCTCACGTGGATCATTGAAATCGTAACACCAAGTTCACATTACATATTTACATAATGTTGTTTATTCTAAATTCTAATTTCTAATAATAATGTCACAAGTTACAACTATTTAGAGACCCAATGGAATGAGACGGTGGTTATCTTCCAAGAAAGCCATGAATGAATCTTCATGAAAAGTAACAAAATAGAAGTTGTGTAATTTTTATGTGTTGACGCGTTTTCCATCTTACTGGCATTTTTTGTTTCACCAAAATGCCAACCCACTAAGTTTATACTACAGCTTACAAGAACCATGTCCAATGCCATTTTTTCCTTCTTTATAGTACTTTATAATTTAATATCTTACCTACCTCACTTCTAAATATGTGTAATGGATATCAAATTTTGGACTTTTTGTTCAAAAAGTTATTATTATACAATGAAAATTATTCCATACGAAACAAATTATTCTATTCTTGAAGCCCCACACTACCAAACTATAGTGATAATATGGAGTATTATAAAATATGGAATTGTTTAATTTTGATTCCATAAATCAAACTCCACTTGTAACAATGTTATAAAAAGTTGTGAACTCAACAAAAAAAATGTACTAGTCTTAAACAGAATGAATTAGCAGAATGAAAACGGCAAGCATTTGCTTTTTGAATGCAATGTTTTGTATCTAGTGTCTTGATTAATTAAGGGTTGAAAAATGTTCATCGGTTTGAAAGTTTAAGGGGTGGTGTTAAGAGAAAGTCTAAAAGTATTTGGTTGGCTGCTATTTGGTCTTTATGAAATCAAGGAATCGTGCGATCTTTAATAAAATCATTCTGTTATTATCTTGGAGTTGGCTAAAATCCCATACTTTGTGGTTTGATAATATACTAGTAGACAAATGAGTTGGGTCTAATGAAAAAAGTTAAACCCACACGATGAATTAATGTTTGAATCTCAATTCAGAGACGATTTATATTTAAGGTCTGATTCACCTTAAATAAGACTATCTCCCGTAAAAGGAAATTCATGGATGAGTATATACTAGGACTACATCATTTAATAACAAAGTAAAGTAGATACTCACAAATAATTTATGGACAGTATTTCTCTTCTTATGGTCAATTTTTTTTTGTTGAAGGATTCTTATGGTCATGCTGTATATTGTTTAATCTGAATTCGGAGCAACTAGTGATGTAGCCTCTTGAGTTTTCGAACCAACAATTTCTCCTAATGGGGGAAAAAAAACATACATGTTCGTAAAGACACAAAAGTTATTATTTTTTTTATCAATTAAGACATTTTCGTAACATTGGATCCAAATCCTGGTAACATTATACAGACCAAAACAGAAGTTGATCTCGTTACGCGGAAATACAAACTTTGTCAGCACTACATAAATTAAATTATCCCTCAATAATGAGAAATCTAACTAAAAGGGGATTTCAAATAATCCCTCAATAATAGAGACATTTAACTATCTTTAATCTTTATACAATTCAACTATCCCTGTATATAACCATACATTAATTAAAATCACTAATTCTTTCTCCAATATAAATAATCTAGAAAAATATTACAAAACTGAACAAATCAAATAATGTGTGTCATGGTATGAACTAACAAATAAATTATGTAACTTGAAGCTATAATATAAATCATTCAATGTCCAGCACCAGGACTAGGAACAGATCGAAGAAGAATCCGTACTTCAGCAGGTTCAGTGCTTATGAGGTGACGTGCAACAAGTTTCTCATCAACTTCGACAGAGTTACCTCTCTTGCTTGGTGCAGAAAATGGAACTTTGCCTTTAGGGAGTGAAGTCAAGAACAAATTGTCCCTTGAAGATGGGTCAATTTTCTTGGTTTCTTTGCTTGAACCAATATGAAGCTTTCTTCCTTCTAGACATGAACAAATGGAAACAAAGAGAATAAAGAATAGAACTAGCTGCATAGTTCCAATACGACCCATTGAAAGAAATTGATGATAAGGGTAGGGTTTGGAGTGTTTGAAGTATTGGGTTTGTGTTTGGGAATAATATAATATAGGAGAGACTATGAGAGGAATTGAGTTTCTTGAAGGGAAAGATATGTTTATTTATAGGTGAAGAGAGAGAGAGAGAGAGAGAGAGAGAGAGAGAGAGAGAGAGAGAGAGAGAGAGAGAGAGAGAGAGAGAGAACTTGGAGACCAAGTTTTGGGTTTGAAGTGTGGGTAGTGGCTAAGTCAAGATTAAGATTTTTTATAGATTTGAAAAAAATATAATAAAAGGATTTGGAGAAAAATTAGAAGAGTGGGAAAGGTGTATTTGTATATTCAACAGAAAGAGTCTAATTAGTCAAAGAATATTAATGTGTTGTAAAGTTTAATAATGTCATATTTTCCAATATAGTCACTATATTCCGCGTGGAATTTCTATGTTTGGTGATGCTGACCTAAGCTAGGACGCAGCCCAACTCGTTTTGGTAATTTTGTTTTCACTTTTATTTTCTCTACTACACATAGCACCGTCAATCAATATGCCACTCTAATTAATGTGTCCTAAAGTTATTGTAACCTAGCTGCTTGGCTTGGCTTTGGTTGGCTCCTCTAGTACTCATTCAACAAAAATTAAGCTTGTTTTCTACTTGGGGAAACATTCAATATAGTCGGCAGTATGTTTCTATACACATGATTTGCTAGGAAGGAAGGGGGATATGTGCACAACACGATTCATTTATTTCAAACCCTAATGTTAAATAACATTTTTTAATATCAAAAGTCCAACATGAGAAAAGACCTGAAAATTAGTTAAGGGTCGTCATCTTACATTTTTTTAATAAGAAATATTAATATATTATTAATTGTTATGTTAGTTTTTCTCCATGATTCGAATCATGAATATTTAACTTATTAACTCATTAAATTCCATAACTCAAACAAACTACCTATCTACCTAACAGAGCTATTTATGAGATTTTGGTGATTTAGGGTGAACCTACAATTTGGGTCATAAATAATGCACGTATAAAAAAAATCCAAAATATAAAAATAATTTGCTTGAAGATGATGGTTTTTACTGCATTAAGATATTATCTAACAAAAACATCAAAATTCATACAAAAAGACATTGAGTTTTTTATTTAATATTCAAATGTTCATACAAAGAAATTATAAGTAGGTCAACAAAGAATTAAGCTCATTAGTAACAACCACACATCTCTTTAAAATATAAGCAATTTTTTTAGGGCATAACGAATCCCTAATTTTACTTTGTTGGGACCCAAATTTCCTGCTCATTTTTTAGGGCCTAGAACGGTCGCCCTATTCAGATACGGCCCTGCTCTCTAAGAGAATATCAAATTTTATCTAAAACTTATTAGAACATTAGCTATTAGGCTACTCAAGTCACACTTCAAATATGCAATCTTGAGTGTGAGGAGAGTATGTTAAGAGTGCACATTGGGCGAGATAAGACCTAAAATTTAAATCATAAATTGGTTACAAGTCGATTTTGTAAGATTGAGTTAAACTCAATCCAAATTCTAATATTTTATAACCATTTTATAGGTACAAAGTATTGAACTCATAACCACATAAATGGGGATATGAGATCATCATAATGGATTTTAACTAATGACACAAGTGAAATTAGACAACATATTTTAACCAAAAAATCTTTAAGACATTAAATATATATGAGTTATCTCACTTATATGTTACTCACCATCCATTTTTCCATCCAACGTGAGACTCTTATATTCAAACTTGACATACCAGCAATTTATCCCTCAAAGGTGAGTTCATCTTATCCTTAGAATTAATACGTTATCAATATATTGTTTGGCTTTTTCAAACATCTTATCCTTAGAATTAATACGTTATCAATATATTGTTTGGCTTTTTCAACCAAATAATTATAATAATGTGAACCGCAATAGTAAAGTAGCATGTTTGTCAATTTTTTATGATAGCATTTGTCAATTATTAGACTATTAGTCTCTTATATATATAAACAGATAATGTTAGACAATTAACAAGATGCATAGTCAGCTTCTATTCATAACATGTACTACTTAATAAAAGATATTTGGTGTTAAGTGTTGACATTTTGCTCAAAATCAAATTATGCAGAAAATTTCATAGTAACACATTTAATTTTATTTTTCAACTATCAATAGATTCATGCACTCTTGATTTAGAGGAAATGTAGTGTTTCTTGTGAATAGATCCATTAGTTGAACGAACCGATCATGTGCAGAGTTCAATCGTTGCTTCTAACTAACAAGTTCTCTCTCCCTAACGAATTAACTAAGACTATATAATACTTTTCTGAAGAAAAAAAACTCGTGGGCAAAAAAATATAATATTTGTGATTTGTGTATTTTGGTTTTTCTCATGTTTCACATATATGGATTTGGGTTTTGTGGAAATGATAGACCGAATCATAAATATAGTCTCGTCATTTCACATTGTATGTCTTTTGAGTGAATATAGAAAGAAAAAAAAGTTTATGATCACCAAAAAAGGAACGAAAAAAAAAGAGTTTATTGTATAAATAAAAGAAAAAAGTTTAAATACGATTTTATTTCATGAAATTATAACGTTTTCTAGTTTTATTTTTCGTAAGTCTTAGAATAGAAATTGTGGTTAAGTCTTATATAACACCACAAAGCTGGTTAGTGATATGTGAATTACTCCAACTTATAAATGTATATTCATGTCATTTTTATCCGATTTGAGACTCATAACAAGACTAAACATCTGAAGTGTGAATATGAATGGTGGAGACTCACAATTTCTAAGACTAAACATCTGATAATATCTTAGAAATTGTGGTTGGGTCTTACACAACCCACAAAATTGAATGTGAGGTGAAAATTACCTCCACTTATAAACATGTGTTTAGACTATCTTTTATTCGATGTAAGACTCTTTAACAATAAGTTTTCTTTTGTTTGTTTAGATTAAATCTTTACAAATTAAAAAATGGTTGCTATTAGTCCATAACAACATACATTATGCAATCAAATCACGTCTTGTGGTCCAATAAAATAACGACAAGGAATAAAGCATCAGTTTTTGAATTTGCAAGGATCGAATTCAATGTAGCCTATAGAAATTAAAACAAAAAAAAATTATAATTTCTATAAGTCGCATATGTTGAACCACTTAGGTCTTTTTTTTTAAATTTTATTTTAAGGAAAACCACTTAGGTCTTCTGTCAACAATTCTTTGTTTTTCTTCTTTGCAAAATTTCCACATCATTTATATGGAATCTTGTATTAATTCTTCTTTCGTCATCTTGTGTATTTTCGGGTGTGCATTGAAGACGCTTTTGAAAAACACACTTTTCAGTTTCCACATTGGAATTTTGCATTCAGATTTTCATTAATTTTTGCATTTGAATTCAAATTATACTTTACTTTGAAATGGTGGACTACCGCACGCTGAACGGGCACATGCAACATGGCTTGGCTTGTAAGGAAAACTGTCAAACTCGTCCTTGTTATCAAGGTACGTACAAACATTTCAAGTTTTATTAGCACTCGAAATTTTCTTAGTAGTGGTAGGTAGGCATGAAAATAGATGAATTGAGCTTTGCAAAGCCTATATATGAAAACATAAAGGCTCAAGTTGTAAGTTTATTTTTATATGAGTCTGCCATCTTTAAAATTTGACTTAATTGTAGTTTTAGTTCCCCTATTTTAGTCTACTCACGAAATTGGTCCCCCTATTTCAAAATTATACAATTTTGGTTCCCCAATAAAAAATTTGGCACAAAACTGGATGAGTTGTCACCTTATTAATGACGAGGCACATTTGTGGCTGACGTGGCTTAATCCACATAGGTAAAACAATTTACATGTCATTGCATAGGTAAAGAGATAATGACGTGTAAATTGTTTTACGCATGTGGGTTCAGCCACATCAGCGACAAATGTGTCACATCATTACAAAGGTGACAACTCATCTAATTTTGTGCCAAATTTTTTGTTAGGGGACTAAAACCGTATGATTTTGAAATAGGGGCCAATTTCACGAGCATGCTAAAATAGGGGACCAAAACTATAATTAATCCTAAATTGTTTTACGATATTTATAAGTGTTTTCAGCCTTAAAAATCATTATTTTTCTCGATGAATGTGCCGTTATCTGACAACATATTTCAATTTCTTTTAATGTGATGTTATTGAATACTCTCTCTGATTTTTTTTTTTTTTGAGGGAGTTCCCTCTGATCTTATTTATAAAAAAAAACAATTTTTTGGGTTTATTGAGTAACTAATGTATCTGGTCACATTTATAAACAGATGCATTAGTTATTCAATGAACCTATACATATGACCGGAGGGAGTAGATTAACAAATTATAATTTAACACACACCAAGTTATATCATAATAATGTAATTTCGTGTTGGGTGACGATGATGGTTTCAGTTTGGACGGTTACTGCAGATCTGGGTTTGTCTCTCTGCAGGTTCGGTTGCTCTGTTCTCTGCACGTTTTCACGATTCAGTTTTGCACTTACCGCGTCAAACGATTGGACTGCTTTGGGTTGTTGCCGTTTTAAAAAAAATTTGATTCGGTCTCATGATTGATTTTGGATTGTGGGGCTAAAAAAGGTTGTGAATTTGTGTGGTTTGTCACAGTAAATTGTGGGTGTGTGATATTCGTCACCGTGTTGGTGGTCGAGTTCATATGCCATCCTCAATTTGCCTCGGTTGTGTTTGTATGTTCGCTTGATGTGGGCCATAAATGGCTAATTAATCAGTTGATCAGATGGTGCGCGTGAATTCGTTAATTACCGTGCTGGCGGTCGAATCCACCCCCACTTTCAAGCATTTTTCCGTGGTACTGTTTGGACTTGAAAGAGTCGTTAATGCTTGTTGTCTTTGTTGCAGGCAGTTGATGGTACGTGATCTGATTTCGTGTTGGCGATCGGTTCATTCACCAAACTTTAGACTCAAGCTTAATTGTTAGGAATCTTTAGGGTTGGATCCACATTGTAGATTTTTTACTTTTTATTTTTTGGTTTTGCCCATTAGGGTTGTTGATTGGGTCAGGTTTTATGTCCCCCCAGTTTTTCCTGTAATTTTTCCTTTTTTTAATAATATATATGAGCAATTGGCAACAGATTAGAGTATGGTAGCAACTTAGTTGGACACTATTATTTCTTTTTGATGTTATCTTGCTCTTGGCTTATCAAAAAAAAAAAATTGTCCCCATAAGCTTAGCTTAGTTAATAAGGACAATGCATAATATATGAAAGGTCCAGGGTTTGAACCCTGGACACGACAAAAAAAATGATAATGTAATTTCAAAATTTATTTTATTCTCCGCTCAAAAAAATTATTTTATTTTTTTATCATATTTAATTATTTTACCAAATTAAACTATACTTTTTTTATTTAATATATATGGTGGGGTAGGATATGCAGGGTGTTTATGTGGGAAGTTGGAATGGCGGGGTCGGTGGCAAACCCCGCCCCCATTTACACTATGTCATATGTAAGTATAGAGCGATTGGAGTTTAGGTCTTCCAATTGGATTTAAATTCTCTTCTACCATTTCTTTTATGTTGTTGTTGGTGTTGTATTAATCTCAACCATTTAGCCTACCTGTTTTTGTTCTCTCTTATTTGTTTTGTTTTTTCGTTTATGAGTCAATCAACTATTAGATTAAGAAAAGAAGAGATGACTAGACAAAAAGGACAGGAGAAGATCCAATTCCCTTGCACCCACATCTGTAAGTATAACAACTCAATGTTGTCCATAATCCCAATTATTTGAAGGTCCGTTATTAGCAAAAATAAATAAAGTATTTGAAGGCCTAAATCAAATTATAAATAAATAGGTGTTTTAAAGTGCGTTGAGAGAGAATAAAACAAAAATTAAGAATTTTTTTTATAGGTTCTATTGATTGAAAATAATTGCATTTGATGCGTGTTAAACACAAAATATGGATATTTTTCGGTTGGAATTCAAAAATTAGTTCGTTACGCTGCGAAAGTCTATCATTTTTCACTAGACTTGGCTCCATAATGCATGAACTTTAAAAAAAAATCAATTACTAATATATGTTTTTTTGGGAAACTGCTACACGTTGAAAATAATATTTAATATAGAAATTATTTATTAATTATTAGACCTTAAAATATTTTTGGTAAAAAAACCTTTGAAATAGAAAAAAATATTGAATTATGACACAAATACAAATTACTTTTTTATTATTGGAAACTTTAATTACACACTACATTTCTTAAATTTAAGGTAAATGTAAACAATGAAATAGTTAGCATTGGATTGAACTCGCAACAAGTGTGAACATGCAAAACATGACTTACGAAAATACATTCAAAGCTAAAAAGATTTGGAGCCTAATATGAAGCCTAAAAATTTGGGGACATAAAACTCTTGCTTTAGTGGCGGCTTCGTTGGGTCATCATGGATAATACTTATGCTTATAATTATCCATTATAGATAAATTATATTATGGACCACATTTATTGGTTTATCGTGGATTAGTACTTCAAAATGTTTAAAACTCTAATGATGATAGACGTCATCTCTTGGTAGTATAGTTAAATGGTCATTCTCATTTTTACGATTGAAATAATGATATAATTGATACTCGTTTGATTAAAACAATGAAAATAAATATGTAACTCGTATTAAACCGACATCAGTTAAGTATGTTTTAACCATAAATTTGATAAATGTCGTGAGTTTTTATTTTTGTAAAGTATTATCGATCGTTGTTAAAATTTATGATAATTTGAAGTACGAATCCACTGTGCACCACTTATGAAGATAGTCCAACTAAAAGCTCATCCACAATATTTGAAGAACTAATCAATGTGTTTTTTTCGACGTATATTTTGTTACATATGAGGTATGTATGTTTTGCGAGTACCAGATGGGATCTGATATCTACTGCCCTTGTTACATGCATATGTCCTATATCTTCGACACAATTTCAACGAAAGGAATAGGTAGCACGACGTTGGATTCATAATTGACTTTCAGAATGAAAACAAGATGTTGAATAGGAACAAAAAGGTAGAAAAACCACGCAGTGTGTTCTTAAAAAAGATTACAGCTGAGGCCAGAATATTAAAATAAAAAGTAGAAAATGTCAAAAAGTAGACAAATCTGCATGGAAAAATGTATACAGAAGGGCCATGCAACATTGATCCATGTCTACACTGCAGGTGTATTTCACCAGACATCTACGTAATCATCTCATAATTTAGGCCGAAATTTCAAACTAGAGAGACACTTGCCCCACACAACCACATACTATTATGTCCACATTATGAGTTATGAGTCTTATAACTAGAAGTTACAAATATTAAAACATTCTTTTAGTTAGATCACCATTTTAAGATTTCAATAATTCACAAAAGATTATCCTTTTCGGGGGTCGGTTCTGAAACGCGCAAAATCTTTTATTAGGCCCATTTTGCAATAGTGCATTTGTTCCACTTATGTCAAAATTAATTTTGCATGTTATTTCAAATTCTTTAAATGAGAGATAATTTTGGTGCAACCGGTAAAGTTGTTGTCATGTGACTGGAAGGTCACGAGTTCAAGTCCTGGAAACAGCCTCTTGTGTAAAAAACAGGGTAAGACTGCGTACTATACACCAAATAGTGAGACCCCTTCCCGAACCCTGCGTATGTGGGAGCTTTAGTGCATCAGGTTGCCCTTTTATTGCAAATTCTTCAAATAAAAGTAAAAAAAAACTACATTCATCATTTAAATACTAGCGAGATTCACACACATTAAGCATTCAAGAATCCAGAAATTGTGTTTTTTTTAATAACAAGAGGGCCTAAACTCAACAAAGAAAGAAAAAAAATACCGTCTAACAAGACGCGGAGTACAAACACCAACTAAATCAATTAAAAATAGCATACTAATCTGAGCAGGACAATGCTCATATAACATCAAAGTGAAACCTCAACCACAAACTATATTTGCAAGAGTGTTAGCACATGTATTAACTTCTTTGTACGAATGGCAAATCTGGATCTCCTGATTCATATTCAACAATCGTCTAATTTGTTGCAATAAACTCCAACCTATTGTTGCCCCCATTTTCAAGGAAGAAAGAGTAGTGGCCACTACCCAAGAATAAACATGAAGTTCCACTCTATTAAAACCACGAGTTCTAGCCAACTTCAAACCTTCACACGCACACCAAACCTCAGCTACATACGCATCACAACTCCCTAATCATTTTTCAGAAACCACAAATCCGCTCTCTACTTTCACTCCACAACCAACTATATATCCCCATTTAGACGCACCATCAATATTAAGACAGATTCATCCTATCTTCAAAAAATTGTGTTTTTGAATCCTCACTTTAAGATATCAATTATCTAACAATTTTTTACCATTTGAACTGCATCAACGGGATGTGCATTATATGCTTTTAACTGTGCAAACAAAAACATTATATAGCTTTATTTAAAAATTGGTGTTTTTCTAAAATTTAGATAGGTACAGATGATAAAGTATTAAAAAAGTAGACTAATTACACATTTGGTTCCTTGACTTCTTTTGTGGTTTGATTTAAGTCCCATAACTATTTTTGTTCCATTTTAATCCATTAGCTTTACATAATTTCAAACTGGTCTTTTCCATTCGTTTCCGGAAGAAAGAAAAACACGTTGATTTATGCACATGTGAAATTTTGATTAGCTGAAAACTAAATCTTCTCCAGAATAAGGTTCTTCAACTTATATTTATCTATTTCATAATCTTCTGCAAAATAGAATTATTTAGTATGTTTTTCTTATAAGAACTACATATAGTATTAAACATTATGTTTCGATTTAATTTCAACAAGCGTTTGTAGTCCAACGGTTAGGATAATTGCCTTCCAAGCAATAGACCCGGGTTCGACTCCCGGCAAACGCAATCCATTTTATCTTTTTTTGTTTTTTTACACAAGACAAGGAAACAACACAACGATGTCGTTTTGAGTTCATATATTATTGTGCAAACTCAAAAAATAAACATGAAACAACCTCTTATCAACAAACACAACTTGTTCCTTTTACTATAACATGAAAATTTCAACATTTTCATCTCAATTAAAATGGACCCTTGATGACTTTGCATTATACCTACAAAAATGCTTAAAATCAAAAGCCTTAAAACCAGGAAAACAAATTCATGCAATGTTACTCACAACTGGAACAAACACAAACATCTTATCCTTAAGTTCCAAACTTGTTGGAATGTATTCCAGTTGCACAGACCTAAAATCAGCAACCCTTTTGTTTCAAAAACTTGACAAACCAAATGTTTTTGCATTTAATTGGATGATTTTAGGTTTGGTTTATAATGGTTATTTTGATGATGCATTGTTTTATTTTCGATTAATGCGCGACAAAGGTCTTGTTGGTAATAAGTTTACATTTGGGATTGTGATTAAGACATGTGTTGGTTTAATGGATGTGAAGAAAGGGAAACAGGTTCATGGGATGATTTGTGAAATGGGTTTGATGAATGATGTTTTGATTGGGAATGGTTTGATTGATATGTATGGGAAATGTGGAAGTGTTGATTATGCTTGTAAGGTGTTTGATGGAATGTCTTTGAGAGATGTTGCGTCGTGGACGTCGATGATTTGTGGGTTTTGTAATGTGGGGAGAATTGAGGAAGCGTTGGTGTTGTTTGAGAGGATGAAGATGGAAGGATATGAGCCGAATGATTTTACATGGAATGCTATCATTGCTACGTATGCTCGTTTGGGAGATAGCGAGAAAGCTTTTGGTTTTATGGAGAGAATGAAAAAAGAGGGATTTATTCCTGATGTGGTTGCATGGAATGCGTTGATTTCTGGATTTGCACAAAATCATCAAATCAGTGAAGCGTTTATGGTGTTTCGGGAGATGTTAGTGTCGAGGATTTGTCCTAATCAAGTAACTATTGCAGCACTGCTTCCTGCATGTGGATCAGTAGGTTCTATTAAATGGGGAAGAGAAGTTCATGGATTTATATGCCGGAAGGGGTTTGATGTGAATGTTTTCATTGCAAGTGCTCTTATCGACATGTATTCCAAGTGTGGGAGTTTAAAAGATGCTCGAAATGTATTCGACAAGATTCAATGTAAGAACGTTGCTTCATGGAATGCAATGATTGATTGCTACGGGAAGTGTGGCATGGTTGATTCCGCCTTGGAGCTGTTTACAAAAATGAAGAAAGAAGGATTGCAGCCAAATGAAGTTACTTTTACATGTATGCTTTCAGCATGCAGCCATAGCGGTTCAGTGGAAAAAGGTTCAGAGATCTTCACATTAATGAAAGAATGTTATGGGGTTGAGATACGTAAGGAGCATTATGCTTGTATTGTTGATCTCTTATGTCGGTCAGGAAAGATGGTAGAAGCCTATGAGTTTATAAAGGCCATGCCAATACAAGTCACAGAGTCAATTGCTGGAGCTTTTCTAAACGGGTGCAAAATCCACGACAGAAGAGATATGGCTAAACTGATGGCCAAAGAAATAATGAGAATGCAGTTAAAAGGATCCGGTAGCTTTGTTACACTATCAAATATTTATGCAGCCGAAGGTGAGTGGGAAGAGGTTGGGAATGTAAGGAAGGTGATGAAGGAGAGAAATGTCAACAAGTGGCCTGGTTCTAGTTGGCTTGAAAAGCCATGTGAGATTCTTGAAGGGAAGGAAGAGAAAGAGGTAGCTGTTGGGTTGGATATATGACACTTGACACTATATAATGTGAGTGTGTTTTATTCTTCAGCTGCAAATATATCATTTAAGTCTGGTGGTAGTTTCGAGTTTATGTATTTCTATAGCAAAATCTGCTGAACTCATTTTTGTTCAACTACTAATTCTTAACTAATTTCTGGATACTGGAGTAACTGATTTTTGTATTTTACCGGTTTTTATTGGATTACCTTGGATTGACTTATTGGTTCATCTACTGAATATGCTCCCCAAGAATTCAATATGGATATAGCAGTGACTAATTTTAACTTCTGTTTGTTATCTTCGTTGTCTTAAATATGTAAGCCTGTCCTTGATCTAAATAGGACATTCTTTTCATTTTGACGAGGGAATGGGAAAAAAAGAGGCACCGACATATAGGATGATATACAACTTTTGCTTTGTTAAATAGATGTCACTAGAAGGGAAATTCTACCACAACATTGAATTACTTGTTGACTGGTATACAGAATACTTTTGCTTTCAGAATCATGATGCTGGAAAAAGCTCTTACTTAAATGATAGATATAAAGTTGTGTTTGTAGAAATTGATAGGTTAAGTGGTCGAAGATCTGAATAATTTGCAGCACAATTGACTTTGGGATAAATGTATATTATGCGGCAGCTTTCAAATTTGTAATAGTTTCAATAGAAAGTTATATACCTGATATTATATCTTATAATTCTCTTTCATGTTTTGCCTTGGATTAATGATTCTATTTTGGTCTGGTTGAGTATAATTTGTTAACATACCAATTGGGATTCAAGCAAGTGTCATTATTTTTGTATATTCTTAGCAAGGTTAAAATCTTTAGTGATAAAATATTCTTAGTTGATGACAAGTTATCAGTAATTTTACCCCTAGCCTTCTAAAGAATATGTTTTCATGCCACAATTGTGAAGATTCATTGTTCTTTGTTGTTTGTTAGATGTGTCGAATACTAAGTTGAATTTAATTTGATGGTTTCTTTTCTTTCTCTTTACCCTGTTTCTTCCTGAAAGCTTTTAACTTGGATTACCCCTTAGATTATAGAAGGTTAACTTGGATTGGATTTGCAATGGTCAGCTTCTAGATGTCACAATAGGATTTTTTATGTTTGCATTAGTATGCCAATATATGGATGTTGGAAATCAATGGTGGGATGGAGCCAGGGAGATTGTTCTGGCTCATGTCAAAGTAGGTAAGATGAATACACACAGCATCCAATTTCAGGTAAAATTTCTCTGTATAATGAGTTTCTGGTAAGGTCAAGCTTAAGCACTTGATTTAGTCCTCCAAAGGAACTTGGGAGTGGACCCAAAAATTGGTTTCCACTAGGTTTTGAAGGGGAGAGAAATATGAAAGTGAATATTTGAAAAATCAATTAGTTCTAAACTAACATGCTGAGAGGAACTATCAGCATTCGCTGAGAAAGCACCTGACAAGTCGTTGTTCTTTAACTCTGCTAAATTAAGCGTGGGAGGGTAAAGACTATTTTTTAAAGTTTACTTTTTATGGGTTCTGATAAAGTTTTGATTTTTTTTCTCTCTTCATTTGCTTGCAATTCTATGATAATTGATTTTTTTTTCTTGCATTTTATGAGTGTGATTCTTGATGATGTTGTTCAGTTTGAACTCATTGTGATCCTTTGAGTAAATTTTTTCTTCCGAATATTTGAGTAATCTGCAAGGTGAAGATTTGGTTGGTTTTTCATTCTATCTTGTAAGGGAAACTTCATTTATTAATTAAATTTTTGTAAGGGCTCTTGAATTTATTCTGCAGTTACTGAGTAATGGATTCTGTAGGTGGGGCTGAATCTTTTACCAAAGGAAAGGGACAGAGATTGGATTAGAGCTCAAACAAATAGCAGCTCTGGTTAATGTGATGATTATCATGATCTTTGATCTAATGAGGAGAGTCTTTTGGTGTAGAATGTGTCGGCACCGTAAGGAAGCTCATTCCCGTCATAGAAGCTTTAAGATGTACAAATATTCCTATCAGGATGTTTTCCGCAATTCCGAGCTGCAGAAGCATTTTGACTGCTAAAAATTTTAGGTCCTTTGCTCTCTTCTTTGTCTCAGCTGTGAGCTTATTGGAGGACATATCAAGGTATTTGAAGCATCCCAGTGAGACAAATTTATGTGGAATTTCACCTGTGAAGTAGTTTATCGACAGACCACAGCCCAAATGTCTCTAAATCTTGCAAGTCTGCAATGTAATTATGTTTTGATTTCCACCATTGATGTTTGTTTTACGATTTTTTATGTCACAGGTTTTAAATTTTGCAGAAAGAAAGCAATCTTTACTGTATTTACTCATTCTCTTTAGCAAAGATCCAGAGATTGTGTATATGCATATGGTTACTAATGACATATTTGACATTTGCTGGATACATTATTGATTTGAAATAATTTTAATATTGGTAAATTATATTGGCATTTTTTTTAATATTTTAGACAAATCTTTCACATTTTTTAAAAATGTTTTTGTAGAGAATGATAATTGAATATTTATGATTAATATATTTTAATTTTTAAGAATTTTATAACAACATGAATTGGATTTGAAAGTTTTATTTAAGCCCTAAAAAATCATCATCTAATAGAACTTTTGAGTTCCCCTTTTGGATTATGAAACAAATAAACTCCCCAAAAACCCTCTCCCCTTACCTCATTTTTTTCTTTCCTTTTAAAATTTTTCCTTCCCTCCTAAACTCCCAAATTAAACCTTAATGTTCTAAATCAAATTCTTCTCATATAAACATGAGGATCTTTGAAGAGATTCATTGTCTCATCTAAGAGAAGCAATCTAAAAGTGGCAGTGAAAAATATTTTATTGGTGGTGACAAATGAAGTTCAAAGATATCCTCTTCTACCAATAAAACTATTGTAATTCTAATTTTCATTTTAAGAGAATTTTCAACTTAAAAATTCTTGATGTGTTTTCTTTACCATCTTTTTTCTTTCTTCCACAAAGTGTTAATTTTGAGTTCACTGAGGAAAAAAAATTAAGGTAAATGTTCATTTTGTTCCCTGACTCTACACCTCGCTGTCATAATAGTCCATGACTCAGGAAAAAATACAAAACAGTTCTTGGCTTAAAAATTCGTTAGTCACTTTAGTCAATGACATTAAATTTGGCTGTTAAGTTTATAAAAAGGATGAGGTTGCATTTTTTTGACTGACAATATGGTATGACATGACATGACAAGTTTACAAAAAAGCTGAGGTTGCATTTTTTTACGGACAATATGATATGACATAACATTAGGGACTAAATTGAAAGAACATATTTTAAATATCTTCACCTTCTTCATCATCTTCAACAACATCTTTCATGAACCTTCACAAAAAAATGCCATGTCAATACCATATTGCCAGCCAAAAAAGTGTCACCCAAAACATTTGAATGACCAAATTTAATGTCAAGGACTAAAGTGACTAATGAACTTTTGAGTCAGTGACCGTTTTATATTTTTTTTCTAAGTTAGAGACCATTAGAACAACAATGTAGGGATTAAAGTGAAAATTTACCTTTAAAACTATGTCTGGTCTTCCCCGACAGAAGATAACAACAACTTTATCAAATCATCTTTATTAACCATTGATTAATTCTCATCGCCATAAATATAAAGTGGAAAATATTAAAAAAAAAAATTAGGGAAAAATATTAACTTATGAATAATGCACATTCTATTAATAGAAAAAGGGACATGCATCACCAACATAAATTTCTTCTATTAAAGTCTAATAAGAATCCACTATTTTGCAACTGTTTTTACAAAGTAATGTTATAAGTTTTCACCGGTTTAAAATTATTTTATAGTCCTTCCTCTTTTGTACCAAAAAGTTAACTATTTTATAGTGCTACTTCATCTTTATCAAACTCTTTTATTTATGAAAATAAAGTAAAAGTGACACTCACATGGACAATTTTTTTCACAAGTATGACAATTATTACGGAGCAGACATATTACACCGCATAGAAATATCAAGTGAATATGTAAATTGATTTTAAAATTGTAAGCTTCAATCAAAATAATCATTAACTTTTGCAAATCAACAAATATTAGTCCATCTCATAAATCATAAACTCGCTAAAAGTAGTCTATGTCTATCTACTAACGTTTATCGTTTTGCTTAAAATAAAAAAAGCGAACGTTTATCGCTAAAGATTATAACATGACATTTTTTTTAACAGTAAAATTTATTAATAATCAAGTTTATGCATAAGATGAATCGAGATCCGTAAGGCAAAAACTATAAAGCAAATGACGACATATATAGACAGAACACCTAAAAAGAAATGTATATACCGTACATCTTAAACACCAATGAAAAGCAAACCTCCAACATCAAATCAACACCAAAACCAAATGAAACCCCCACAATCCAACATAAACCAAAAGTTGAGCCAAAACCTTACACCTTTGTCATGAATGACCACATAAAAAAAATCCAAATACTTATTGCTCGCTGCTCACACCAAAGCCACAAGAGACCAAATTACCTATGATACTTAGTCAAATTGCATGTTGATTACGTGTTGATGTGAACTTGTTAAAGAATCATTTGAGAAATCATTTATTCTAAAACTATAGTAACGAACACCTCCATTTCTATTAAAAAATAGAGAGAATCGCAACTTTAATTTTAAATTTATAAACAATTGATTCTTTAACAAGTTCACATTAATATGCAATCAACATACAATCTGACATGTTTGTATAATGTGCTATGTAATCTTTAACAAATGGACCATGTTAAAAGTTTTCACAATTTGCTAAAAATAATAACTCTATGGTAGTACAATTTAGGAAGTCTTCAATTTTAGAAAAATCTTATCTCTAAAAATGGATAACCATGGCATGCCAGCTATGAATCAAGCATAAAATTAAGAACTTAATAGGATAATCATAATGATGTAGTTGATAATAATTACAAGCACGTGGGGACAGAATCTCCCAACTGCATATATCCACTTGTTGTATTTCATTTTTGTTTTCTTCCAAACTAAACCCAAC
>Ga0228711_1002826_pt1 | contig 26915 bp, 10 predicted proteins | sample MedpolnodulmetaG_2_FD_177996 | JGI IMG/M metagenome (GOLD analysis project Ga0228711, IMG submission 177996) | Root nodule microbial communities from Medicago polymorpha collected in Santa Monica, California, United States - brown nodules | ecosystem: Host-associated > Plants > Roots > Nodule... | reverse complement strand
AAAATACTTGATGAAAAAGATAGTCAATCAATAATTTAACTTTTATCTAAAAAAATAACAACTTAACATTTTTTGGTAGTGAAAAGTGGTTTTGTTTTTTTGTGGTGGTCAGGGTTCGAACCTCAAACCTTACATATATTATGCATTGTCCTTATTAACTGAACTAATCTCATGAGGACAAAAGTGATTTTGTTTTTTCGGTGGTGGCCGGGGTTTGAACCCCGGACCTTACATATATTATGCATTGTTCCTATCAACTGAGTTAACCTCACAATCACAAAAGTTGTTTTGTTTACCAAGACATGGAAAGTGTTAGCACTATGTTATATAGTAAAGTTTGATTTCAAAATTTAGGTTTTTAGTGGATGAAATTGATATAAATATAATCAATTTGTAAGTGTTTACACAAAAGCAAATTCCAATTAAGTTTTTAAAACTATCATTTTGTGGTAACCACTTTCTTTTTTTTGACACAAAGTTTTGACCATATTTTTTTAACTGAAAATTTTGACCTCATTTAACTCTTCATACACAACCAACAAACATAAAACATTTTCTCTTTTTGATATATCCATTCAAATATTTTCTTAATAATTATACTGCATATTCATTGATACCATTTAATTAACCATACCAATGATATACTAGGTTTAAGAAGATTTGGATAACCATTGAAGGCACATACATCATATGTTTCAACCGGAACCTTAGCTTATTAGCTTTCATGCATGAGTGAGATTATGAATCATCACGTGAAATGAATACAATAATTCTCCATTTGTTTTTACTAAAAAAATAAAGCAAAATTACACTAAAAGTCATTTATCTTATTTATTTGTAACACATTGGTTCTTTATCTTTTTTTTCTCCCATTTAGGTCCTTTATCTATTAAAATGTGCACAAGTTAATCCTTTTGTTCATTTTTCTATTAAAAAACCATGAAAATATTAATTTTATTAATAACTTTATTTTATAATTTTTTTTATAAAAATAAATAAATTCATAAACCATTGAGAAAAATCTTTTTTTTTTGTTCCCATTTAGGTCATTTATCTATTAATAACTTTTGTTCATCAATTTGAGAAAAATCAAGTTTGGACTCTTGTACCCAATCCTCAAACTCAATCTATCATTGGTACAAGATGGGTGTTTAGAAACAAATTGGACGAAGAAGGAAAAGTAACACGAAACAAAGCTAGACTAGTAGCTCAAGGTTACAATCAACAAGAAGGCATAGACTATGATGAGACTTATGCTCATGTGGCTAGACTCGAAGCTATAAGAATCCTTCTTGCATATGCATCTCATAACTGCATAATTTTTTTTTCAAATGGATGTAAAAAGTGCTTTTTTAAATGAAGAAGTTTATGTTCATCAACCTCCTGGTTTTGAAAATTGAGAAAAATCTAATCATGTGTTCAAATTACTAACCAAAGCTCTTTATGGACTTAAACAAGCTCCAAGAGCTTGGTATGAAAGATTGAGCATTTTTTTAATCAAAAATGGTTTTTCACGAGGAAAAATTGATACCACACTTTTTAGAAAAACTGACAAAAATGATATATTAATTGCACAAGTGTACGTAGATGATATCATTTTTGGTGCCACAAATGAAAAAATGTGTGATGATTTTTCTAAACTCATGGAAAGTGAATTTGAGATGAGCATGATAGGAAAACTTAAATTCTTTTTAGGATTACAAATCAAACAGCATAAAAATGGTATTTTCATCTGTCAAGAAAAATATGTCAAAGATCTTCTTAAAAAATATAAGCCGAATGAATCCAAAATTATGACCACTCCCATGCATCCTTCATCAAGTCTTGACAAAGATGAAAATGGAAAAGATTTTCCTGAAAAAGAATATAGAGGAATGATTGGATCTCTTTTATATTTAACTGCTATTAGACCTGACATTGTTTTTGCAATAGGATTATGTGGCAAATTTCAAACTACACTAAAAGAATCTCATTACATTGCAGTTAAAAGAATTTTTAGATACCTTGTAGGCACTACAAGTGTCGGTTTATGGTATAAAAAGGGATCATGCTTCAATCTTATGGCCTACTGTGAGGCTGACTATGCCGGAGACAAAATAGAATGAAAAAGTACAAGTGACGCATGTCAAATCATCGGAGAAGCTTTAGTCAGATGGTGTTTTGATAAGTCAATAATTATAGGTTTTTAAGTGTTTATTTTAATAGAATTATGTTTATTTATGTTTCTTTTTAGAACTATTTTACTGCAAATTTGTTCGTTTTATTTTCAGGATCACAAATGATGGATGATCAAGTCTTTGAGAAAAAGAATGGATTAAGATGCATGATTGAAGCTTGTTTGAGAAGAAAGCTAAAAATAGGGAAATTCTGCCATATTTATGTGCTGATTTGGTGCATATTTATGTGCTGATTTAGTGCAATTTTATGTTGTTCCTCTTGCTATAAATTGAGGAGCCATCATACTTGTTTATTCATCTTTGAATCTTGGGAATTCTTTGTGACAATTATTTCTATTGAATCAAAGTTCTTTATTTCTTGTTCTCTACGATTCTGCTCTTTTACTTTCAGCCTTTTACTTTCATGTCTTTCTACTCTATCTCTTTAATCTCTTTGTCTACGATGATCATGTGTGAGTAGATTTCTTTGTCTTGGGATTGTTGGATGAGTCTAATGACCTAATCCCTATCAAACCAAGCCTAAAACCCTAATCTTATTTAAATCTAATTTCTAATTTAATTTCATCGTTTTCAAACTTATTAATAAGTATTAAACGAAGGACCGAAAGATGAAGTTTAATAGTTGTTATTTCATCATTTGAAATATCAAACGAAGGATCGAAAGATGAAGTTTGATATTGGAACAAATGAAATTAGATAAGACGACACAAAACTTGATGGGAACACCTCAAGGGAGTAGTTTTGTGAAGTATTGAGGCAATAAGTTTCGCTCTTAAAGGGTTTCAATAACAATCAACCATGAGAATAGGTGTGATTGTTATTGAAACACACTCATGGATTCTGAAAGGAACCATTAAATACATTAGAGAAACTTGTCTTTAGAAACAGATTTAATTTAAGAGGAAAATATAGGTTTGGATTGTAAGTGATTTGTCATTATGATGAACCAATAATCCTGAGACGCTTTTTATTATTTTATAAACACCAAATTTGCTAAACTTCTAAACCTAAACTTTTCAGCTAATCACAATTGAAAAGAAAATCAATAATTACAATAACTCCCTGTGGAACGATATTTTTACTACTTTGATAAAATCGTGCACTTGCGGATTTCACACGTCATGTTGTCGAAAACAAAATTCTATAGCTCTATCCACCACAGAGGCTGAATACATTTCCGCTGCAAACTGCTGATGTCAGGTATTATGGATTAGAAATCAATTAGAAGATTTCTCACTAAGGTACACAAATATTCAAATATTATGTGATAATACCAATGCCATCAATTTATCAAAAAATCTCATTCAACATTTCAGATCTAAACACATCAAAATAAAATATCACTTTGTTCGTGATCTTGTAAACAAAAAGGAAGTTGAACTTGTATTCATTAACACTAATGATCAATTAGCTGATATTTTTACGAAACCTTTAGTAGAAGATCATTTTCTTTTCTGAAAAGATAAATTTCTTTTCTCTTCTATTAGCTGATATTGTCATTTGACCTTTTGGTCACATGTTAAAGTCTTGGAAGCCACTTGTGTAAAAAACAAGATAATGCTGCTTACAATATACTAAAATGGTGAGATTTGTTTTCAGACTCTGCGTTTGCGGGAGCGTTAGTGCACTAAACTGTTCTTTATTAGTCATTGAAAAAAAATTTAACTTTGGAATTGATCTATTATGTAATAAGTTTTATATTTGATTTTAGTCCTCCAATACCGACTATTTAAGGACTAAAATGAATATTTCGTTCAAAATACATTGTCTAATTCCAACATTAACAAATTTTACAGACTTTAAAAAACTAAGCAATTTTTTTTATACTTGCAAGGATTAAAAACAAAAAATCTTTTACAAGACTAATAGTGAAAAGTTGTATATTCACAAGTATCAGATATGGATTTAAATCAAACCAATATTGTTTAGATAAGTGTCTAGTCTTTAGTTTTTAAAATTGATGAAGTTATATAATTATTTAAAGACCAAGAAAATTATGACCGATTAAGATATTTTCACCTTTTTTTTCATACAGATTACAATGATGAAGTTATATAATTGTTTAAAGACCAAGAAACTTATGACCGATTAAGATATTTTTACTTTTTTTTTTATATAGATTATAACGGTGAAGTTTTAAAGGCCAAGAAAATTGTAAGAGAAACTAATAGAAAAGACTTGGGGATTAAGGAGTTGGATTAAATTATGATTTATGAAATAAAATTTGTTGATCAAAATTGCACTTAAGGATTGGCATTTAACTCATTCTCATAATTTATCTGGCACGATTCATTCTTTAAAAACTCAGATTGATGATTTGGAGGCAAGGGGGGAGGGGGACGGCCTATCTGTGGAGGATGTGGCGGTTTTGCATGACATGTCAAATGAATTACACTCTTTATCTAAGGCAAATGCTAGTATTTCATGGCAGCAATCGAGATCTTTATGGCTTCGGGAAGGAGATGCAAATTCGAAATATTTTCACGCAATTATGTTTGGAAGGCGGCGAAGAAATGCGATTTCTTGTATCTCAATTGGTGGACATATTGTAGAGGGGGTCTCTGAAGTTAGGGAAGCAGTTTTCAGTCACTTTCAAAATCACTTTAAGGCGCAGGACATGAACAGACACAGGGTGGAAGACATGCAATTCGGTAGGTTAACGGTTGTTGAAGGTTCACTTTTGATTCGCCCTTTTAATGAGGTTGAGGTAAAGGCAGCTGTGTGGGATTGTGATGGTTATAAGAGTCCGGGGCCAGACGGTATTCCTTTGGGTTTTATCAAATAATATTGGTCGAATTTGAAAGGTGACTTTATGCGGTTTGTGACCGAGTTCCATCGAAACGGTCGTCTCTCAAAAGGAATAAATAGCACTTTCATTTCTCTCATTCCCAAGATTGACAACCCGCAACGTCTTAATGATTTCCGTCCTATTGCTCTAGTGGGATGCTTATACAAAATTTTGGCGAAGGTGTTGGCCAACCGTTTGAGACAGGTTATGGGAACTGTAATATCAGAAACTCAATCAGCCTTTGTTAAAGATAGGCAAATTCTTGACGGCATTCTTGTAGCAAACGAGGTGGTAGATGAAGCTCGCAAACTGAAAAAAGAGTTGTTATTATTTAAAGTTGATTTTGAAAAAGCTTATGATTCTGTTGATTGGGGATATCTTGATGATGTAATGGGGAAAATGGCGTTTCCGACTCTGTGGCGTAAATGGATGAGGGAATGCGTCAGTACCGCAACAGCCTCGGTCTTGGTAAATGGTAGTCCTACGAAAGAGTTTGTAATGAAAAGGGGGCTGCGTCAAGGTGACCCACTTTCTCCTTTTCTCTTCCTTCTAGCAGCTGAAGGTTTGAATGTGTTAATGACATCAGTGGTGAATTCGAATTTATTCACTGGTTATTCTATTGGGGCGCACACTCCCACCGTGTTATCTCATTTACAATTTGCGGATGACACGCTGCTGCTTGGTGTCAAGAGTTGGGCGAATGTTCGTGCCTTGAGGGCGATCCTGGTTCTGTTTGAAAATTTGTCTGGATTGAAGGTAAATTATCACAAGAGCATGTTGGTTGGTATTAATATTGCTGACTCTTGGTTACAAGAAGCTGCTTCTATTTTATCTTGTAAAATTGGTACTATTCCTTTTATGTATCTGGGTCTTCCCATTGGCGGTGATGCTAGACGCCTGAGTTTCTGGGACCCGGTGTTGGACCGCTTAAAGTCTAGACAGTCTGAGTGGAAGAGTAGAAATTTGTCTTATGGTGGTCGCTTGATTCTCCTTAAGTCTGTCCTGTCCTCTCTGCCGGTCTATGCCCTTTCTTTTTTCAGAGCTCCCGCAGGTATAATCTCTTCCATAGAATCTATTTTAATTAATTTTTTTTGGGGTGGGGGTGAGGATCATAGGAAAACTGCTTGGGTGGACTGGAATTCTATTTGTATGAGTAAGGAGGTTGGTGGTTTGGGGGTGCAGAGATTGCGGGAGTTTAATATTGCTCTCCTTGGTAAGTGGTGTTGGAGATGTTTAGTTGGCAGGGAGGGTCTGTGGTTCAAGGTGTTGTCCTCCCGTTACAGGGAACATAGAGGGCGGTTGAGAGAGGGAGGGACGACTGGGTCGATATGGTGGAGGGAGATAGTAAACATTCAGAATGGGATAGGTGTGGAGGGTGGTAGTTGGTTTGAAGAGAGTATTTCGAAACGGCTAGGAAATGGTTTTAATACGTTCTTTTGGCCTGACTGTTGGGTGGGGAATGTCTCTTTTATGGTGAGATTTAAGAGGTTGTATGATTTATCAATTCATAAGGATGTGTCTGTGGGAGAGATGTATGCATTAGGTTGGGGGGAAGAGGGAGACGCTTGGGGGTGGAGGCGTAGGTTGTTTGCGTGGGAGGAGGAGTTAGTGGTGGAGATTAGAAGTTTGCTTGCTAACGTTGTTTTGCAGGATGCTGAAACAGATGTTTGGCTCTGGCGCCCTAATGTTGGCGATGGTTATACCGTCCGTGGTGTGTATCAAATGCTCATGCGGCAAGAGATGCATTATCATGATGTAGTTTCAGAAGCTCCTTGGCACAAAAATGTTCCTCTGGAAGTCTCTATTTGTGCGTGGCGTCTTCTCCGCAATAGATGGCCAACAAAGGATAATTTGGTTCGCAGAGGTGTACTTACTAGCGCCTCCCAATTGTGTGTTACTGGTTGTGGACAAGATGAAAATATTGATCATTTAATAATCCATTGTCCAGTCTTTGGCAATCTTTGGCATCACATTACGGCCTGGATTGGTGTGTTTTTTGTGACCCCTCAACAGGTTACAGAGCATTATTATCAATTTATCCATTCTACAGGTGGTTATGCTCCCCGTAGGTCTTTTCTCCATCTGATTTGGCTTTGTGTTATTTGGGTCCTTTAGAATGAAAGAAACCAAAGACTCTTCACAAACACAGCACAAACAGCAGTGCATCTCCTTGAGAAAGTCAAGATCACATCTCTTCGTTGGATGAAAGCAAAAAATGTCTGTTTCCCTTTTGGTTATCATATGTGGTGGCAGCACCCCCTAGTTTGTTTGGGGATTGGCTGATGTATCTCTTTTATTTGTTGATAGTGTTTCCAGAACTTTTGTTGTAACTTTGTTTTGATTCCTAAAGCACTCCTTGTGCTAGGGAACAAAACTTTTTGTTTATATATATATCTCATTTTGGCTTGTTCAAAAAAACATTATGGCGTAACTTGATACATGTAGCCGATCCTATTTAGTGGGATAAAACTTGGTTACAATAATAATTTACATGTTCCTAATCAAATTTTCCTAGAAACATTACACACAGAAAACTTCCATGTCCTTGAAGGTATTCATGTGATTACACCAGCTTCATCACATGAAAAAAGAAGACTTCAATTCTCTGATTATGCTTGTTCTATAAATAATGTACCCTGTCATATATTTATTTAGTTAGATTATAAATATTGAAATAAGTAATGAAAATTCTCACACATGTAGCTCAATATTCAAAAAACTATAAGGTTAGAAACTTTGGAATATTATACTCACCCCAGGGAATACTGTTCCAACAAATAATGGTTCCCTTTCAGTTGGAGACAGGATTATTGTTTGGAACTGTAGATCTACTTTAGCACACTGCATGAAAACATCTAACATCAAAATAATTCACACATATTCAAATAAAAATTGCAAGAAAAATGCATGTGACTATATCAAATAAAAATGTTAATATATTTGTTACCACATCATTTCTTTAGTAGGATTATTTATGTATTTTTAAACTTATGAGAAGAAAACTTATTATTAGATGAATGTGTAAATTTTATTGTTTATAAAAATTGAACTCCAAGTATATATATGTCTGTGTGACTCACCAAATATTTGGTTTTACAGTGCTTGTATAGATCTATATTGCTGTACTTAGCCACATGAAAGAAAAGATAATGTATAGGCTGAGAAAATCTGCAATTGAACATTATTCGAATATGTAAGCAAACATAATAGTGTAATATTAATTTAAATATGCATCGTTGTGCATAAATAATTAAAATCTACCTCCTGGTATGGGTTAGAGCCCTTGTAGGTATATAGTGGCTAATCTCCAACCTACCAGGCCAGCCAAGTGTAAGCCTGAAAAATGCAGCAAAAATTAACAAGGATCTTTCGAGGAATCTAGATTACCAAGGTCCCTTTCCCTCGACAACCAGAGAGTTATAACAAAACAAGAAACTGATTCATGCTTGTTTTGCATACTTTGTATGATTTGAGAAATGTAACACCAAAGTTTTGTTACAAAATTTAGGGTTATACAAAAGAGGATCCACTTACATTAGTGGCGTTGATGATTTCCTGAAAGCCTGTTACAAGGAAAGAAATAAGGAAAATGTTAAGTTCTACATTTTGATTTCCAATATTTCTATAAAAATTGTACGATGTTAAAATTTTAAACAAACTAGATGTTCTAGGTCAAGAAAGATTCTATCATACCTTTGCTCTCAGGATGGTTGTGCGGCTAGACGTAATTTTTCCTGCTAATGTGCCCTGGATGCAACAGAGAAAATATTTCTTCACAATCAAGCTAACAATGAAGTTATGATACTAAAATATTAAATAATGAACATAATCTATTTTACCTCCCACGTCTGAACGTAGTCTTGTATTTCTTCGAGGGTAGGGAAATACATACTTGCACTCGGATATGAGGGAGACAAGCTTGGCATCGGACGAAGCCAAGTGTTTGCTCCAAATGCAGGAAGATTATACGCTGCCGTGTTATTATTCCTCAGGAACTGGTTGTAGGCCTGAAAATGTTGTCCCACAGGCTGCCCCGAGAAGTTTCCCATTTGTCCAACAGGCTGCCCCGAGAAGTTGCCTATTTGTCCTCTAGAAAAACCAGGAGACATGGAAAACTGGTTTTGTGATGAGCCTGGTTGAAGTTGCTGCATCTGAGAGTTTCCCATTACATTAGAAAATGTAAAATTCCCATTGAAATTATTAGTTGGGAAACTCTGAGAATCCAATGTTGATGTGCTCGTCATATTCCCATTGAAAGCATTAGTTGGGAAACTCTGAGAATCCAATGTTGATGTGCTCGTCACGGCATGAGGATTATACCATGATTGCAAATTGCTTTCATGAAGTAGTCCTGTCGAAGACCCTTCTCCGGCATTTGAAGCAGGAGCAACATATTTGTTTACTTCCTGAAATGAACTTGTGGTACATTCAACATTGGCAGTTTGAGCTGTTGATGTATTCCTTGAAGCACCATTCAGAATTTCTTGCAGCTCATTTCCATTTGCAATCTCTACTCCAGCTTCTTCCGTCGGAATCTGCTGTTGGTTGAATACAGCTTCTTCCGTCGGAATCTGTTGTTGGCTCGATACTTGTTGATCTTGTTGTTCTAGGAATTGGTCAAAACCATCAAAAAAAGTGTTTTGATCAAATTTGAAAAAATCTAGCAGATCAGCGTCATCGTCTAGTGGTGCAAATGTTTTTGATCTTTTATTCGGTGTAAAAATATCATCGTTGTCAAGCTCAGACATGATATCTTCGTATAGATTCATTTGAACAACGTTCTCCTGATCTGTAGCTTTTGATAAAACCAACTTCTGAGAATTATGCTGTGAGGTGCTTACAGGCTCCTGAACAACAATATATTGTATGTTAATATCATAAGAAAAATAGATAACAAAAAAATAGAGCGATTCAAATCATTCCAACAGATAAATTATAAATATAGAAGAGGTATGTTACCGGTGTTATAGCATTGCCAGTTTCGCGGATTCTTTCTCCTATTGCCATAGAGGAGGAGACTTGTTCTTCTGAAAATGTTAAACAAATAAAAGAAAATAAGAAAATGTTTTAAAAAATTGTGACAGAACACGCGCGCGCGCACACATATATGGATAGAAATAATAACCTTGAAAATTGGTAGAGAAAGCTCTGAAAAGTGTTGTATCAGATGCTGGATTAATTGATCCTACACTTGTTGTTGAAGGATATTCCATTATTCCTTTTTCTTTCAGTGCAATGTGTGCCTCTCTGAAGTTTTTTGACAATAAAACAGTCAATTGGCCAGTGCTGTAACTTGAGATTGGAGCATTTGACAATGTTAATACATTGTTTCCCTACAAGACAAGGAAAACAAAATCATCAACATACTCACCAAAACATAAATAAATACATAATGTCATCAACTTGTAAAGGGCTACATACGAGGGGCTCAAGGACGGCCCAAGGGCCAAGCCACTCAAGCAAGGGCTTTGGGCCTCAAAATTTCTTTTAAGGCCTCGTTATAAAATTTGTTTTAGGCTTCTTAACATGTTGAGTCGGCCATGTAGGGGCTGACCGAGAAGGCCGAGTAAATCGCCGTAGAGTGCCAGTCACCAGGACAGCGGTGTTCCCTTAATTCTCACAGACTATACTAAATGAAATCTTAATCTTAAGTTTAAAGTGTACCAAGTATCTTATGAGAGACCAAAAATTAAGATATCAATTCAATGATGTTATATATGAGAGAGTAACTCTTACCATATTAAATATGGCTCCAAAAATTGGAACTGGATTAGGAGTTATCACTGACATGGAAACAGCTAGCTGTGTGTAGCAACATTAGCATAGTCAATATCAATAATATGAAGGTAAATAAATCACCATTTAATTTTCTTAAATTATAAGATTAGATAATTTAATCTCTGAAATTAAAGAAATATCGAGATGATCCATAAATTTGAAATGATCAATTCTGCCCTTAAAATTGTTTCAATTTCAGAGGACTTAAGTAATCAAGAAATTTCAATTTCAGTAGTCGTTTTAGAATTTTGTTAATTTCAAGTACTAAATTGTCTGATTCGTTCAATTTCAATGAATAATTTTATTCGGTTGCAGAGCCGTTAAATCTAAATGCAAACAAATACAGTTGAATCTTGCACCTATCCAACGGCTCTGCAACAAATAAACATGCAGCCACAACTGAAGATCCTTATAAAAAAAATTATGTAAAAATCTTCTCTAAGCAGCTGCAGAGCCGTTGAATCTATAAGTGTAAATAGATACTATTTGATCTCATACTTAGATCTAACAGTTCTGCATCCGCTACATCGTGCAGCCACAATACACAATTAAAATCTGTTGTGTTTTAGTATATTACCGGGACACATGTTTTGGCGACCTCGAGAAAATCGGCCTGACAAGCCTTTAATCTTTGACCAATAACTTGAGCTCTTTGAATCATCGGCAAACATACTAGCATACTCTTAGGAGCAGGATCACCTGGAGCAACTAGAATACAATGTCTTTCTGAATTATAGTATTCTCTTTCTGTCATTGTATCACATGGCTTTGGATACATCTGAAATCAAAACCAATGTTAGAATTGTTAATTTAATAACATATATAATATAGTTAAATTATTATTCCAATGATGAAAATTTTAAAAAATATATATGTCTGTTGACATACCACTAGAGCTTCTGCTAGGCCTTCTGCCATGGTAGATTGATTTGCATCATTTCCATTGAAAGATAAATGTGACAAATTTTCCATAAATTTATTCACATCTTTAGTCCAATTTATAAATTGCATGTCATAGCCTGCTTCCACTGAATACAAAATAAATTATTTGAAATTCATAAAATGAGAAAAATTATTTAAAAAAAAAAGAAGTTAAGATACACTTTATATGATGATCTTAGTAACCTAACCAGTTCAGAACCAGCAAGGTGAAACAGAGACACTCTGTTTCAGAAACACACACTTTGATTTTCTAATTTTTCAATGATATATAAATTACATTATTGAATTCTATTTATAGAAGAAAAATTAAGAAGTTTCTCAATCAAGAATCCAAGTGTTATTCATGCCGGAAGCCTAATGTTATTCATGCCCCAGATCATGCGTAGCTCGTGCAAGAAGCCACTTGTAATTCATGCAAGAAGCCTGTTGTTATTCATGCACCACGCCATACACATTTCATGCAAGAAGCCACTTGTATTTCATGCAAGAAGCTACTTGTATTTCATGCAAGAAGCCAATTGTTATTCATGTATCAAGCCATGAACATTTTATGCAGGAAGCCAAGTGTAATCCATGCACCAAGCAAAATGTTTTTCATGGAAAAAGCCATGTGTATTCCATGCAAGAAGGCAAGTGTAATTCATGCACCAAACCAAGTGTTTTTCATGCTAGAAGCCAAGTGTAATCCATGCACAAATCCAAGTATTTTCCATGCAAGAAACCATGTGTATTCCATGCAAGAAGCCAAGTGTAATTCATGCACCAAGCCAAATGTTTTTCATGCAAGAAACCAAATGTTATTCATGCACCAATTCAAGTGTTTCTCATGCAAGAAGCCATGTGCATTTCATGCAAGGTAGTATGTGTTAATTGATGGATCTTTGAATGGTTGGGCTTGGATCACAATAGATGGACCTTAATTTTTGGGCCTTAATTATTAACTAATCATACCAACTTACAATTAATCGTAAATGCTTTCTTATCGCGCCCTACTCTTTTTTGAAACACTCTACTGCATTTCATATTTTATCATTTGAGAGCGTAAAACAAGTTTAAAAACTCTCCACTTATGGAATTTAGAAACCGAAAATGGCGGAGAAAAAAATTCTTAATCTTAACTAACTTGTAACTCCCTTTGTAAGGGTCGAGTAAGGCCCAAACTAATTTCTAAAATAGTGTCTGAGACTATTCGATATTTGTTGAGCCACCTATTATCAGACCACATAGGTCACGATACCGATGTTTAGTCTTGGGCGTGAGGGGTCATGGTATGTTAAAAGTATTGCATTGAGTGAGAGATGTCTAAAAATGTGGTTATAAATGGTCGATAATCATCATCTTACAAATCGATTTTATCAGGGTTGAGTTAGGTAGGTCTAACTCAAATTCTAAAATATATATATTTATTAAGATTCATAACATACATTCAATATAAATAACATATATCTCATACAAAAAGAAAAAAAGATATAAGTAATACCTAGTTCAGAGTTTGCATTATAAAGTACTAGTCCAAGATAACTTTCCTGTAGAGAAAAAGCGATACATTGTAAGATAAGACATATAAACCATAGGACTTGAAAATTGGTATATATTTGCATAACTTAAGAATAAAACATATTGAGGTAAATCTAACATATGCTTGTGTATCTTAATTTGATTTTTAGTGAAGTATTGGATGAGTGATATGAATGTATAGGATGAACAATAAACCTTAAAATGTAAGTTGTAAATCAATCAATTTGGTTAATCAAGCATGTTTCCAATAGAAAGAACTTAATAACTTATAATATCTAATAAAAAAGAATATTGATTCAACTTTTAAAATTACCTGCTCTTGGCTTTCACCAACAAAGCACCTGCATAACCATCAAGGGAAAAAGTGATACACATTTATATGATTAGTAAGTTAATTGACAAATTATGGCATATTTAAATGATAGATTATAAGAAAATAAACCATTTACATTGAAACCATATACAAATTTGATTGAAGAGTGATAAATAAACTAAAATTGGTTCATTACATGGAATGACAGAGTATTAGGGATATTATAACTATTATCCTCACATTTTCCCATACCATTTGCAATTACTTTTTCAGTTATTCCTTTGGGTTTAAAAAGAGTAACTATGGGTACTGTTGGAGAATAAAATATAACCTTTAGAAAATTCAAATCATTTTGGATTTTTGAAAGAGTAACTATGGGCACTGTTGGAGAATAAAATATATCCTTTAGAAAATTCAAATCATTTTGGATTTTTAATTCACATGAACATGTTATAATGACATATTTTGAGATGAGGGAATTATTATTGATACTATTTTTAGAGGAAGTATTATTGATACTTCTTCACAATTTTGGGCATACATCAATACTCTTTGAGAGATGCCTCAACATATTTAGTGGTTCATAATAAAATTTATAATAATGCTTTTTAAAATAAAATTAAAAAGAACACATGACTTATAAAAATAAAATAAATGTAAATCAAATTTTATTGAGTCTAATGTTCAAATATGGATTGAGGAGGATATGATATTCTCGTTTTGACTAACTGAGTTGAAAAACATCTCTACCTAATATGTTGTATTATACATTTACAATTAAATTATTTTTTTAGGTTTTTTCCCCCCAAAATTTGAGGCCTAAAGCAATGGGATTAGACTGCTTAGTCCATGAACCGATATTGTTCTTTTTTAAAAGATGCAAACTCTTTTGTTGGGAAGATGAACAAATGAAGAACACCCTAATTATGAGATTTGTTGTCAATTGAAGGAAATGAATCCCTTAATTTCAGCGATGGTTAGAAGTTGTGTCTTTTAAGTGTGTAAAGGAGAAAGAAGTGTGATTAAAAAACGGAGAAGATAAAGATGAAGGAGAAATGTGAGTAAAAAGGGAGATAGAAAAAAACAGGTTGGTACAAGACAGGTGTTTTTATTTCCTTAAAATTGGAAAATATTTTCCGTTATTTGAGACGGTGATACATGTTTTTCAACAATCAATATTGGGTCCCAAAAGTGATGTGGAGTCCACTACTACTTTTTAAGTGTGTATTCGGTGCAATTAATTAAACAATAAAAACTATTTTTTTGACATAGATCATCTTTGTTTTCTCTTAATTACAACGAGTTTTTCATACTATCACTATGTATTTGGAATTTAAACATTTTCTCCTTGAAGCCTAAAGCCCTAGGTTGCCTGGCTCATGGACGGATTGCTCTTTTTGAAGAGGTGCAAACTCTTAACTTTGAAAAACGAATAAATGAACAACAACCTAGTTATGAGATTTGGATTTCTTGTCAATAGAGATAAATGAATCCCTTGAATTTAGTAATGGTTAGAAATGTATCCTTTAAGTGAGTAGAAGAGACAGAAGTGCGATGAAAATGTGGAGAAAATAAAGTTGAAGATGACGTGTGAGGAAAAAGAAAGATAGAAAAAAAAGAAGAAGGTGTTTTTATCTCCTTAAAATTAAGGATCATTTTTTTTTTGTTATTTGAGACGGTGGTGCATGTTTTTTAACAATCAACATAGGATCCCACGATGATGTGGAGTCCACTACTTCTAATATGTATATTCGGTGCAATTAATTAAAAAATAAAAACCATTTTTTTTTGCATACATCACTTTTGTTTTTACTTGATTACAAAGAGTTTTTCACATTATCACCATGTATTTTGAATTTCAAAAACATCAAATATTTTTTTAATTTGCAAGGCATTACTAATAAGCAGAAATATTGATTTATTCTTGAAAAAACAATAACAAAATTTTGGTTAGAAGAAATCAGAATCAACAATCATATATTTGATGAATTATTTTATAAAAAAAAAAATTGATATAGAACATCATTGATGTTTTAAAGTCAACTTTGTGTCACCCTAGGTAGTTAAAGAACAAATATTCACAATTATTCAATATTAGTTTAAGTTAAAGAACAATTATTTCACACTCATTTTCTTATGGAGAAATTTCACACTCATGTTAAGGTAAATTTTACTCATAGTTATAAGAAGGAATTGTTTCTTCACACAATCTACAATCAACTCAAAGTGAAAAGTAAAAAACAAATAAAATCAAAATACATGATGACAAAGATAGTCAATCAATAATTTAACTATTTATCTATAAAAAAAAATTAACTTTTTTGACATGAATTTTTGTTTATACCAAGACACAAAAGTGTTAGCACTATGTTATCTAGTAGAAGTTTAATTTCAATTTTCTTTTTAATTTTGACCAAGACATGAAGTGTTATCTAGTAAAAGTTTAATTTCAAATTTTAGATTTATCGGTTGATGAAATTTATATTAATCAATTTTCGTTTTATGTTTTTTTTTTGGTATAGTTTTGACCACTTTCTTTTTTTGACTGAAAATTTTGACCATATTCAACTCTATATACACCAACCACCAAACATTAAAACATTTTCTCTTTTTGTGATATATCTATAAAAATATTTTCTTTTTTTGAAAGGAATTAAAATATTTTCTTAATAATTATATTGCATATTCGATTATGCCATTTAATTAACTATACCAATTACATATACGTACATATACGTCACATACGTCACATACGTCATATGTTTCGACCTTGACATTTTGTGACCTTATCTTATTAGTCTTCATGCATGACTGAAAATATGAATCATCGTGTGAAAAGTATACCATAATTCTCCATTTGTTTTTACTTAAAAATGATTATTTTTAGCCTAATTCTCCATATTAGTATTATTTTTTGGTTGCAAAAAGAAATTATGTGGCAAAGTGAGATATTATATACAAGGAAAAAAAAATAAATCAAACCTGACAATTTTTTCAAGATAGTTTGAAAGAATGTCATGCCAATATTGCTCCAAAGCTTTGTTGCCATCAACTACTATGTTCAACCACCTCTTGTTCTCCATTGATCTGTGATTAAGTAATTGAAACAATCGATTTGCAGAGAAAAATAGAAAGAAAAATAATAATTTAAAAGACAAAGGTTAGATAGAAAATTATATATTAAATAGGAGTGAAATCAAGAAGAAGAAAATATTCATTTGTGGAACTCACCTCCTCAGATTTTCAAAATGTAACTTGTAAAATAGACATATCCAACTTGTAAAATAAGAAAAAAAAATTAGATTAATTAATTTTTTTTTTTGAAAGGTCTTCTTTTTCCTATGAACAAATTCACTGTATCATCTTTTTCCTTGCAGTTTTGTCTCTATTAGAGTATTGTGATGTGATCACATGCAATGTTTTAAGTTTTCTCGTTAAAATTTAAGTTTTTTTTTACATATCATTAAAAATCATGTTAACAATGGTATGAAGCCTTTGCCTTTCAACAAATGTTATATTTAAAAATTGGCAGAAGTTGAGTTGAGATCATATGCACAAATAGAAGGTTCTATTCCGTTGAAGAGAGAAAGACATGAAATTGGTGTACTTTGTAAAATTATTTTAATTTTTACGTCTTTCTCTCTTCAACTGAAACCTCTAGTGTTGGAAGAGATCTAAACTCCCACTCCCATAGTGAGGAATTTTGGAATGGCTTTTTTAACATGACTTTGATGTAGATCTTAGCTTTCTTTGATGACAAATACATAAGAATATACCACGATATCTCTCTGGTTCTAACAGGAACAAGTACCTTTAGGGTATCGAAAACTTCAACAATGTAATAGTTTAACGGAAGAAAACCAAAGATGGGTTTTATTTTCGAATCAAAAGGGCAAAAGGAAAGGAAGAATTTTTTAGTGGTGTAGGAAAAGACCTAGGTGATGGATGTTGTAGAGTTGTAACCGATGAAATAGTTTTAGCTTTCTGAGAAAGAGTAGATCTGAGTGAGGGTATTGAGTGTGTAGAAGGAATATATAAAGAAAAGAAAATATAATAATAATTATTATTATTTTACAAATTGGCTCTTTAATGTTTATTTTATTAGTTTTAATCATTAAATTGGTTGGGTTAAGAATAACATGTTTGATTAATGATCATCCACAAATCTCTCAAACAAAGCCTTATAATAAGATACTTTACTTTTGAAGATGAAATCTTGGCCTTCGGATCAAAAACGTCAGACAATTTTTACTTTTTGTCTCTTCCTTAGGTGTACTGCACACTCATTTTGGTACGAGAAATGATTATTAAACATCAAATTTTTTATGTTAAATAGAAAAGTATTTGATTTGGTATGTAGTTTTTGAAATATATGAGAATTGTACATAGAAGATTAAAAAAAAAAAGTGAGATAGGAATATAAACTCATACAATGTTACACATGGTGTCTATATTTCAATTTAAATAACAAAAACGGTTTTCATAGAGAGGAAAAATATCCAACGCCAAAAATTATTCTAGTTCACTACAAACCTGATAATTATTCTAGCCCCTTCAACCTGAAGGATTATTCACCAAAATTTAAAATGTTCAACCACCGGAGTATAGTACTATCACACTGACTATAATGTAGTCGTATCAAATTTATCTTAGTACAATCAAACCTTTGAGAAAAAAGCCACTACTAGGCTAATTTAAAGATAAATAAATGTTTGAGAAAAAAATCGGATTTAACTCTCAATAGAAATGATAAAAAGATGAAGCTCAAAATACAATGTTAACAATTTCAATAGAAAGAATAAAAAATTTAAGCGTGATTGCTCGCTCTCAGATAAATTCCCAACTCTTAAATCTATGCAATGAAATTGATGTATGAAAATTAGTGTGTCAAGTGCTTGTTTCTTTAGCGATGTTGGGTGTTATTCATAAGGCTTGAAAATTTCTTTTAAAAGGAAAATATATAATATATACGTAGAAAAACAGATAGTAGAAAGGTCAGATAGTACAAAGGTCATGCAAACATAAACACAAGAGGGGTACAAGAGATACCCAAAGAGACTGAGTCCAACAAAACAAAAGGAATACAGATAAAAAAACATGAAAAAGATAAACAACACCAACACCAAAAAGAGCCCACCCAAAGGACACCACGACCCACAACCAAACCTCAACAAAAGGCGTCCTTAGCTCAGAGAACCTGAGAGAGGAACAAACTCAAAGGGTGGTCATGGACTAGAAGCCAAACCACACAAATCACACAAATGTTCCAGGTTTAACACCACAAATACTCTTCTGATACCAACACATGACGAGATTGAACTTATACTCAGGAAAATAACAAGGACTACCAAGGTTTTAACCCATAAACTACTTCCACGAGGAAAGCTTATCCTGATCCACTAGAGCCTTAACATAAACAGACCCCTATGCAAATTTAATATCATTGTGGATGCTCCAGATAGCCCACAAAATAGCATTCAAGACAAGAGTCAAACCTAATTTCACCCCTCTTACCACACCCAATCTCAAGAAGTAACTAAAAAAACAAATTACATCTCGATAAGGATCACAATACCGCCCTAACCCCTAAAAAAATAACATGCCAATCTAAATGGGTGACTTCACATAAGAAGAACATATTGGACATCGTCTCTAAAAGGTTTCCACAAAAACTACACCTAGACTTCCCAGTAGTAACCACCCAAGCTTGGTGAGGTTCTCTTTGGGTGGTATCTTATCCCGAAGGATCTTCCAAGAGAACACCAACACCTTAGACGGGGCCATGATTATACACCTTACCAAGGGCCCCAACCACGTCAGCCAGCAAGGCATAAATCGTGTTCTCGCTCCTGGCAAGAACATCATAAGCAAACTTCGTTGAGAACAAACTGTTGGTTATAAGGCTTGAAAATGATTCCATTTAGAATATAATAGGATTATTGTAGTCCTTGAACAAAAACCCTAGTGTCGTAGTTTTTGTATGATCATGTACTTCATATTTTCCAATAATATATAGGTGTGTAATTCAAATTTGATATGCGAGTTGTGCCAAACTAACCTTGTATCAATATTCATTATTAAATGATGTCTTAGATTGTCTCTCGAAGTCAATCCAAAGGGTATGATGACCATACGATCCAAAAGTATTGTTACCTTGAATACATAGAATCCAAATATATACTTGAAAGACAGTTTTGGTTCATCTAGAGGATATGGCTGGATGATCTTCTAAGATAACTCAAAAATTTCACCTACACACTTAGCAAACGTCGGAGGATAAATTCCTCTCATGTATGATGTTATCATCAAATCAAATTACAATCCATTGGTCTTTAACCCAAATCTGTAGCAACAATATCCATATTTCACTTTCAACATTGTTCTCTTTCATTTCAAGAACCATCATAACATTTTGTTCTTCTTTGAGTCACATATTCCCCCTCCTTCCAATTTTTATTTGCATGTTCTCCTACTTAAGTTAAGTGAGTTCCATTTATTCCTCTTGAAGGAAAATCATATATTTAGACTTGTGGTCCAACATGTCAATTTATTTTCCTCATTACATAGTGATATTACTTTCTACTTTCTCTATACTTTGTCTTCCATAGTGAACTCAAATCCTTACTCCCTTTCATTCTATTTATTATATTTCATGGGTCTAGGATGTGAAAGATATTATTTTTCTCTTTCTCTTTCTTTTGTTGATTCAATATTTTGTAAGCTTATTGGATGCTAAGGGAGAAAGTTCGAAGACTGAAGAACAAATCATTGGAGTATATAACCTAAAATACAATTTTTTCTTGACATGAGAGTGGAAGAACTTTCATTAAAGCTATATCGATACAAGTTTGTTAGAAGTGAAATTTTCCTTTAATTTCAATGATTTGTGCTTGTATATTGTGTAGTATTTTCCTTGAATTTGGGTTGTTAATATTGGGTTTGTAAACATGTTGTAAACTGTTTATATATTTAAATATTATCGATAGGATGAGATTATGCTTTTGATTGAAGCTTTGACTGAGATATATAAGGTTCAAATGAAAATTTGAAATCTAATGAGTATTGATTTTATTTTTATACAATAAATATTATATTCTAATTTGAGATTTAGGTTCAATTGATTTATCATTTATCAAATTCAATTGTTTTTGTTGATAGCATGTATTTCCATAAGTTTAGGTTTCGTTGGAGATTGAAATTTGGTTTTGTAACTTACTTTTGTATTAACTTTGATTGAGTATTAATAATAATTCAGTTGTAAATTCCTTGTTCAAAGTTGAATTATCTTGTTACCATTGTTTGCTTTATTGCATTGAATCAATTGCTTAATTTCCAATAGTCAAATTCGATTTTACAAAAAAAAATTCAATCCGTTTTTGTGCAACATTTGTCATTATATTGCACTAGGTTATTCCTACTATAGGTTGAACAATTATAGTGCAAATCTGACAACCAGAGTTAATGGTTAGTTCAAATAGATCATGTTATGTAAACACATAAAAAACATTCAGAACAAGTATAATTGAATAAAACCATCAAAGTAATTGTATTAAAAGGTACTTCATCAAGTTACATGGTTCAAGCAATTACAGAGAAAGTCATGTACATGACCTAACATATGAAATCTAGCTCTCATAATCAAAAGAGACATGACAACAATATTAAGAAATTAAATATGAATAGATGAAGAATAGGTTGATGGAATCTTTTTTCCAAGTTTTTTCTCTGGCACTCCAACACTTTGAAAACGAGTGTCTGTCCCATTTATGTGTATTTTACAACCCCTAACTCAGTTATGGTCTTTCCCCTTTTATAGAATCCGAAAATTTCAATTTTTTAGGAATCACACTTGCGCGTCACATAGTGACCTCTGTGCATCGTACATGAGGTAGTATCCGATCCATTATGGGTCTTCAATCATGAGCACCGCACAGCTTTCCCGCACATCCCATAGCTATTCTATGCTTCACGTAAATTGAATTTTTCACTCTCTCTTAAGGAGGAATTGGACTTTGATGTCTTCATAATAGTTGTATATATGGATGTTTATATTTCAAATGCCACTGGTGCTATTCTACTCCGAGACTTAAAAACTCCATATATGATTAAAATACCCCACAGAGGTTATGTGATGTTTCAACAATGTCTTAAATCGTATGTGTAAGTACATGTGAAGTTTTGCATGAATCATCTCAATACTAAAATAAAAATAGTTTTATCCAAGTCTCAAACCAAACATTACTTTTTGTGAATGAAATTAGATAATAAAGTTCATGCATTTATTTGTTGACTCGTCTTACATCATCTCACAAGTTTAATTAAGCACATACATCATAAATTTAAGGGTGAAATATATTTTTGGTCATTCAAAATATACCAACTTTCATTTTTAGTACCTCTAAAAGTTTCCTTCAAACATCGGCTCTCTTATTATTTTGTTACCAATTTTAGTCTGCTTTTTTCATAAAAGTTCAGGTCACAGACTCCAAGTGACAATTTTTTTATAACATGTCAATGAAAAAACCTTAAAATATCATTAGTTTAATGATTTAACTAATTAACCTTTAATCTTTATTAATTATCTATAACTTTAAATAAAGATTAAATTTTTAAACTAATGATGAAATGTTTAAATTATGAAAATAATGTTATTTTAAGGTTTTAAAAATGACATGTTATTATAAAAGTCACTTGAAACGTGTACATTGAACTTGTAACATCCCTTTTTAGCTATAATTATTTTAATTATTTGTTATATGTGTTGATATGTGTGATTAATTGTCCTTGTGTGTATTTTATTTGGGATTAGTGGATTTTTGGTCTAGAATGGTATTTTAGTCATTTTTAGACTAAGGAGTATTCTTGTCATTTGGCGAGTAAGGGTAAATTACTCATTTTATTAAGAAGGTTATTTTTTACGTTTTAGTGAGAATAATTATTTTTAATAAGTTACCAGTGAGTGGGTAATTAATTAGAGATGATAAGTATTTGGTATTTTAGCGGATTAAGTGAGTAGTAACTTTTGAGAATTAGTTAGTGTTGGGTATTTGAGTATTGACTTCATTGTTGCTAAAACAAATACTCTTATATGATGTTGGATATCATGTTCCAACATCCTGACACGGTTCAGTGTGCCCTGGATGATTTGTTTCTAAAGTATAGACAATATTTTAGGATTCCTTGGTGATGTTGTTTGACGGTTCCTAAAGATGTTCCTACTTTTTAGGAGTTGCTATATTTGTTACTTATTTGTTACGTGAGATTACTGAAGATTCTATGAAGATTTTATTCACGTGACTTGTGGTCCAAGAGACGTGTGTTTCCAGAAGAAAGATATTTTTAAGATGGATATTTTTATTTGTGAAATATATTTTTAAAAGAGATTTTGAAAGATATATTTCTGAAGAATATTTGTTTCAATATATTTATGAAAAGAATATTTGATACAAATTTATGTTTAGCCTATGACGAAAAAGCCCATGCTGTTGAATGACTATATAAGGAAGACTCATACCTTAGTTTTATTCACCAATTCAATAATATTGAATAGAGTCTTTTAGGGTTTCGTTGTTAAGCCTTGTGCTTTATTTGTGAGCCTCTCTTTGTATCACCTTGATGCATTGAGCTAGAGATTCAAGACCTAGAGGTAAGGGGGTAGAGAGAGAAAGTAGATCACAAGAGGAAAGAAGAGGAAGCTAGAGAGAGAGCTTGGGGTTTGAAGAGCTAGGGGGAGATTGAAGCTTAAGCTAGTGGATTCAAGACCTAGAGGTAAGGGGGATAAATTCATTTCATTAATTAAGCTATAATCTCATCTTTTTAATTATGGGTCATAAGTGATTATTGTGAATTATGACTTTTAATGATTTTGATGATGAATTTCGTGCTCCTTATTCATGTGAATTTATGGGTATGTTGAACTTCATGAAATTTACATGTTTATGTGTTTAAATTCATAGTTGTTGTTGGTGATAAGTTGTTTTGACGACTTTTGCTTATTTAAGTGTAAACCATGATTTGATGAGTGATTGTTGTTGGAACATGTTTAAATTAACTTCATAAATAATTATACATGTTTGTATGTTGATGGAGTTTGAATTGATGTGGTTGTTTGTGAAGTTTGAATGAAAATGAGAAAATATGAACTTTTGGTGAAAAAGGAACTAGATGATTTTGACATGAATTGATGTTATGATTCCATGTGTGTTGTTGTTTTGGTTGCCTATGGATGTATGACAACTAATAAACAAGTTTGGGGGACGAATTTGGGACAAAGGGGATCATAATTGGGGTTTTGGAGTGAAAATTGGAGGGTTCCCGAGAGCAAACTCAAGCACCGAGTTCCCTGTTCTGGTGCAACTCGCCAGGCGAGCCCATGGCTAGCAGGTGGCGAGTTGCTCGATTCAGCACCCTTGTTTTGGGGCGTTTCGGGTACTCGGGGTCAATCTGAACTTTTCTAAATAATTCTTTTGATGTATTATGCTTTCTAAACCTTTGAAAACATCAAATGGATTAGATTGAGATTGGTTTTGTGAATGGAATCAAAACTTTTTGAAAAATGTTCTAAGAACATGAAATTTTCCGAAACTTGTTTTTCTCAAGGAAAAAGGGTAGGGTTAGGGTTGTTTACTCTAACTATGATTTATTAAATGGTAGTCATGAGATATAACTTGTTTTTGCTTTGAAAAATGATAAAATGAGACGAACTTAGGTAAATTTTGGAATTAATCGGAATTGGCCTATGACGTGTATATGTATATGCTACTGTGATCATATGTGATATGTGGATATGACTTGTTGAGGTGTTTGAACATGTATGCCTTGTCTTTAGGAATTACTTATAAAATGTTGAAAGTTATGAAAATAGACGAACTTTATCAAAATGATGTTTTATGGTTGAATGACTTGTAAATAGCTTTGTGTTCATGATGATATGATAGAATAAGAATGAATCAATGATGATTGAGTGTGTAATATGATGAATGTCATGATGTGAATTGTTGTCTGTCTTTTATGCAAAATATGATTTTGGAACTTTGATGATTCTTGAGTTGATAGTTGTTGATGATTTATGATGATGGTGATTTATGTTGATGAATTCTTACATGCAAAATGACAACGTTATTGATGATGAATGCATGTATGAAAAATGAAGACGAAAATGATGACGATTTGTTTGTTGAACGTATGCATTGTTGAGTCATATGTTCATGCATTCATAAGTAGGATTTTTATATCCAACGAAGACGATCAAAATACTTTGTATTCAAATGACGGCGACTATGATACAGTTGTATGTTGAGGTGACGACCTTGATGACGACCGGTACCACAAGTATATAGAGTCGTGTCTAGGCGCATTGCATACATTGGATAATTGATTAAATGTGTCATATTTGATCATGTGCTTGGTGAACCTTGATGATTTATGTGCATTGGTGAACTTGGTGAATTATGTGCTTGATGAAATTTGGTGAATATGTGAAGATGTTGAAAGTGTACTTGTATGATTATTATACTTGTATGCTTGATGTATAATAATGATGTTAGGTTGTTGTGATTAATTTAATGAAGTATTATTTAATCATATGAAATTAATTATGCTTTTATCTTCATTTGATTATACTTTAATTGTGGAATGTTATCTAACCCCAATGGTCGTTTGGTTGACCGCCTACCATATTCGTATGAATGGGTAGACGACATGCAAGATTAGTAGTTTAGCTTTGCTTGGTGAGTGTGATGGATGCTAGCTTTGGAGATACCTCGTCTTTTGCTTTTGGAGTCTTAGTGTCGGGCTCTGATTAGGATGTCTGTCTGTCTGTTGTTTACGTTTTATGACTTTATGAGATTTATTCACTGAGTATGTTGAGATTAGAGATTTACTTTGGTGATGTATTATGATATATGTGACATGCCAACTTGGAGATTTTATTTAGCTGTTGATGAAATGTTATGATATTATTCCGCTGCGATGTTTTGAAAAATTATTTTGCATGTTTGGACTTATAGAAGAAGTAGCATCTAAATCCTTTTGTATGAGTTGTATTATTCGTGTGATTTATGGCTTTAAAGAGTTTAGAATGTTACAGAACTTTTGTAAAATAAAATGACTTAAATTGGTAACATAAAATTTAAAGATACTGAAGGTCAAAGGAATTTTTTTTGTTAGATAGACGAAAATGAAAATATCCATAAAAAACTCAAACACATAAATGGTGGAGTTGGGGTTCTAACCTCGATCATGACGTTCAACCTAACAATCTCAACATTTTTGCAAGTTGAGTTGGGATTTGAGGAAAGTTTGAAGGAAATTTTTAACGTGATCAAAAATAAAAGTTGATACATTTATAGTGACAAAAGCTATTGGAGTTGACTTCTTAGTTTATGAACCGATGATGCTCTTTTTAAAAAGGTGCAAACTCTTATTTTTAGAAGATGAATAAATGAACAACACCCTAGTTCTGAGATTTTGTGTCAATTGAGGGAAATGAATCCCTTAAATTTTTAGAAGTTGTATGTTTTTAATGTGTAAAAGAGAGAGAAGTGTGATTAAAAAGCAGAGATAAAGTTGAAGGAGAAATGTGAGTAAAAATGAAAATAGAAAAAAGATAGGTGTTTTTATTTTCTTAAAATTGAAAAATCTTTTCCATTATTGAAGACGGTGATACAAGTTTTTTCAACAATTGAAATTGAGTCTAAAAGTGACGCGGAGTCCACTACTTTCTATGTGTATTAGGTGTAATTAATTAAACTTTTTTTCTCTCCAAAGATCACCTTTGTTTTTTCTTAATTACAACAAGCTTTTCATACCGTCACTATGTACTTTGCATTTCAACAACGTCACTATGTACTTTGCATTTCAACAACGTCACGTGACAATTAGGAACAAGCAGAAATATTATTGCTTCTTGAAAAAATAATATCAAAATTATAGTTAGAAGAAGTTAGAATGAACTATCAAATATGATGCAAAAATGTTTTTTTTACAAATTATTTTACCAAACTTTATAATACATATGATGCAAACTATTAAAAGTGATAAGTCTGGATTTTTTTTGTTGATATAGAACATAATCCATGTTAGAAAATCAATTTTGTAATGTGTATTATAGGTAATTTGAGAGCAATTATTCACAACGACTCATGATTATTTTAATTTTTCCATTTTTAAATTTTATTTTAAGTTTTTCCTACACCCAAATAAAATTTTACGCTCATGTTAAGGTAAATTTATTTATAATTATAAGGAGGAAACTTTGCTTTTTTAATCTACAACTAACTCAAAGTGAAAAGTAAAAAGAAACCAAAATACGTGATGAAAAAGATAGTCAAACTATAATTTATCTTACTTGATATGAAAAATGTTGTTTTTTTTACAAAGACATGAGAAGTTTTAGCAC
>Ga0228711_1002825_pt1 | contig 26926 bp, 20 predicted proteins | sample MedpolnodulmetaG_2_FD_177996 | JGI IMG/M metagenome (GOLD analysis project Ga0228711, IMG submission 177996) | Root nodule microbial communities from Medicago polymorpha collected in Santa Monica, California, United States - brown nodules | ecosystem: Host-associated > Plants > Roots > Nodule... | reverse complement strand
ATAACAAGAAAATAAAGAAAGAACTTTTATTAAGAAAGACAATTGTCACTATTGAATTCCAAGAACAAAAGATGAATTGTTGTGATAGCTAGCTACTCTATTTATAGTTTACAATGACTTAAGCCCTGAGAAATATAACACTAGAATGTTCCACAAGAAACCACAAGCTTTTAGGTCAGAAGTAAACTAATAGGTAGCTTGTCCATGAAGCAAAAAGCAGCAAAAGTGATCCTGAAGGCTGGCACGGCCGTGTGGCTGGTGGCACGGGCCGTGCCAAGTCTCTGACTTGGGGGATGTTATATTTTTGCACCGAATCTTCGTATTTTCAACCCAAATTTGCTCTAAATCCCTTTCTTTTGCTCCAAGACTCAATCTTTAGAATATTTGTTCCTGAAATTAAATAACTTGCAATTGAAGTAAAATAATTCTAAAAAGGAAATAAACTTCAATAAAATAAACTCAAATATAAATAAAACAGACTCAAATATTATATTAAAAACACTAACTATTGACTCATCCCTCCACTGAAATATGGATGTTTTACTAAGAAATTGTGTTTATCATTTGTGGAGGTGTTGTAATCATAGTGAATAGCAATATCATAGTTTCTGCCTGATCTAGTAGACAAGAATTACTTTCAAAAGACATGTTTTTCTCTCTCGATCTTTAATTGTGGAACGGTTAAGTAGTTGAGCACAAACTGTGCTCAAATACCAACTAAAGGTGAGAAAAACACAAGAAGGGGGGGTTGAATTGTGTTGACTTTTGCAAATCTTTTCTAATTGTTTTTTAACTAGTTAGAGTCTGATCAGCTCAGAGTCTGACTCGTATTATGTTTGCACTGGATGTAACAACCAGGAGGATATATATATATATATATATATATATATATATATAGAGAGAGAGAGAGAGAGAGAGAAAGAGAGAGAAGCAGACACAAGGCAATTTATATTGGTTCCTCCTGCAAACCAGGAGTAGTAAAGTCCCCTAGATTTTCCAAGGTATTTCACTATAGTCGCACTAGATTACAATTGCTCAAGGACACTTCGAAGAAACTTCCAAATGCCCAAGCACACAAGCAAGAGGCTTCCAATGCTCAATCATAACTGAGAGAGACTTCCAATGCTCAATCACACAAGCAAGAGACTTCTAAAGGTTTAGCAATAAATAATATTTGTTCTTACACTTCATATACAATCAGATGTGTAAACAATACAATTCAGAACAAACTCTAAGGCTTAGAATTTATAAGATACAAACTGTGAAAAGAAATTCTTAAATGTTCTTATGCGCCTTTTAATTTGACAGAGTAGTGATACAGTTAAAATAACAGAGTCTTGTTGTCTTTCTTTATGTCTTCAGCTCCTTATATATGCAAAGATTTGAGAGAAATTGGAGAAGAGTGTCAGCGTATTTAGAGTCGTTGAGAAGCTTTCAAATCAAGAACGTTGTATTTTTGCCTGATATGGATAAGGCTAAACTGCACTTTTCGCCCCCTAAGCTTCAAAATGTTGCAATTTTGGCCCCCTATTAAAATAAATAGCAAAAGTGACCCCATGTTTAAGGAAATATGCTCTTTTGACCCCCTGACATAAGGGAAATATGATATTTTGACCCCTTATCTTCTAAAAAAAGTTGCAGTTAGACCATTTTTTTGGGACATGTGGCGTCTTCTCAGCAATTTTTGGACGAAAGGGGCCAAAATTGTCATTTTTTTAATAGGGGGCCAAAATCGCAACATTTTGAAACTTAGAGGGTGAAAAATGCAGTTTAGCCTATGGATAATGTTGTTGATTAGACATTCAAAACTCATTTGTTGAAACTCAAATTATCCGTTTATTCTCTTTGTCCTTGAATTTATTTGTTTGTTTCAACGCGCGGTTAGAAGAAGACAAACTGTACTATCAGACTTTGAATGAGACAGCTACAAAAGAGGACAAATATGATGTGGTGTCTAGATCCCTCAAGATCTTATGTACTTCAGAGTCTAGAGGTCTTCAAAGTCTAATGGTCTTTAGAGTGTGATGAAGATCTTCAGCTTTTGAGTAGCATCCCTTCTTCTGACCTAAGGCGTTGACATCTGGTTGACCTTTCTTCATATTTTCTTCCATAGTCTTTGAGCTTTTCTTGTGCTTCAGATGCTCTTACAAATGTTCAGACCTTGTTAAATTTTAATTAATGGTCTTGCGCACTTAAACATATATTAACATATCCAATTGTTTTTAATACTTTAACATCATCAAAACCTTGGAGGAATTGTACAAACCACTTTTGTTCCAACATACTGGATTTACCCTTAGAGTGTGCTATCCAGGCAATCGTTGGATCAATTGGACGATTATGAGGATTCTTGAATGTACGGTCTTGTGTGACACGGCTCTTCATTATTGCATGTGGACTACTTAATGGGCTTCTATTGTGGTATTTGACATAAGGCTAGAGAATTGAATCTTGACCTAATTCGAAACAACTACGCAAAACTAGACTATGGGTCATTTATCTTATTTATCTGTAACACTTCTGAAGCAACGACTATTTCAGAGGAAAATGACATAGTACAATTGTACAACCACTACTCTACTACTCCACTCTTCATGTCTGCATTAGTACAAGATAACAGTTGTGACTACGCTGGTTGTTCTCTATTCTTGGAATGAATTTGAAATTTTTCCTTCATAGGACAATAACTAAATCAAGCAACAGATCATTGGTGATTATCAAACTTCACAACGACTTTTTTTGATGTGCTGGCAATCCTCAATGTATCTTTCACACCTCTATATAAAGGAGTGAAGACTTGAAGATTGTAAGAGACTCAAAACAATTTTACAAGTGTCAAAACTCTGCTGAAATTGTTTTCACATCAAGTTCACTTAGAATTTCTTAGCAACTTTCATATCTTAGAATTTCTAGAGTCTTAAGAGTCTGTATCTGATTTGTATTGTGAACACCACTAATTGTATATCAAGTGTTCAACCTCAAACATATTTATGTGTAATTGTGTTTGTTTAGAAGACTCTTCCTTTTGTGCTTGAGCATAGGAAGACTTTTGTGTTTGTGCTTGAGCATAGAAAACCTCTTGCTTTTGTACTTGAGCAATTGTAATCAGATATTGATTTTAGTGAACTCTCCTTGAAGTGCAAGGGGGACAAGACTACTTCCGGATTGTGGAAGGAACCTGTATAATTGCTTTGTGTCTTTCTCTTCTCTCTATCTCTTTACTTTATCCACGGCATAAGACTCTGAACTCTATCAGACTCTAAACACTGGACTTAGTTTTAAAAAGAAGAAAAAGCTAACACAATTCAACTCCCCTTTCTTGTGTTTTTCTCACCTTCATCCAATGCAGAGAGACGGATGGGGATTAGGCTTGTATCGTAGTTACATCGTGCATACATTGTCTAAGTTATAGTATAAAAAGATATCGATCTCACAAGGATTGAGGAGTTATAGCTTCATATAGCTTTCTAGTAGAAAACCTGTGTACCAGAAAATAAAATAAATCATTTACCACAACAGTAAATATAAAAATTTAAAGCTTGGAAAAAACAGTGAAAAAGATTAGAAATTCTCAAGATGAATTGTGTGGTTTAAACTAGGTTCAGTTTTAACAAAGCTTTACTATAATTTACAGAGTTGTAGCTTTCTATGACTTCCTGACAACCTGGTGATCTTAGGGAGTGTTACCTCAACCATTGTGTTAAGGTCATAACAACACACAGTTAAGGATACGATTACGCAAAACTTAACACGCAACATTGCTAGGTTAGGTGCTCACTTTTTCCTCACAAAGAGTACTCCACGCATAGTCATGTATTTTTACAGTCATATTCCACCAACAGGCCTAACAATATTTCTCAATGTATGTAGGAGGGGCAAATCTCATATAGGTCACTCATGTTTCTCAGCATGATTTGTCAACTACCCATTAACCAACTTGATATTTATCCTATAACAAACAATGTTTGAATGGTAATAAAGCATTTGAGTCCATAAGGATCATAATGGTTTTAGGTCTAACGGTGATATACATCATTATAAATGTGAAAATAACTTATGACGCCTTTATAACCTACTATGTAGTATTCTGATCGTGGGTCAATTTTGTATAAATATTACTCTTAATATGTATACCTATGTATAGACTTGATATCTCATATCCATGACATATGAGATGTGGTCGTCAGTCTACGTACATGATAGTCCATACGATATATTATTATCCTAATTCATATTAAAGCTTCATTATGGATACTTTAAGAATAGTTTTTTGTATGTTAATATAATCACACGATTAAGTCTCACTTAATGTTTCATTACTCGAACTATATATTTTAGGGACTTTATTAATCTTATAGAAACTAATAAAGAACACCTCATACTATTTAATAATAAAAGTCATGATACATAATGTTTGACATAAAATCAATATTGGCCTCTAGGCTTACACTAACAGTTCATCACTGCTAGCTTACACTAACAGTGAATCACTACTACAAACATTCCAAATCTTATTCCGTTTTCCTTGGAAAAACAATCATGAGGATGAGGTAATCTCGTAACTATCGGCTAATCTATCTAGTAATAAAAGAAGTGTCTCATCAACATGACTCCTTGTTCTCCTGGTTTTCATGTCGGTGTGGTCCATTAAACCTGATTACCCATTTCATCCCAAAATCTCCTAGGCAATTCTCATGCTTTGAAAATCTTGCTTAGCCATATATTTCCGAGCAACCTACCTTCACAGTTACCTCATCTGTAGATTGCCTATATTTTGATAAATCACAATAAGGTTAGATTAACTTATTGAATTCTCTTAGCAAACGAATAGGATTATACAAATTTGTCATATGACTACATTCTATGATCCCAGTACTAAGAAAGACTGCTCATTCATCATAAGGATGAGTTACCTAAATAAAATAATTAAAACAATTCAAATAAAAACAAGAAACTTTATTGAATAAAATGCAAAGTTACAAAGTTCTATGATAAATAGTGGTGTCAAACCAAAGCAAATTAAGCTTATTTATAATCTAAGCACTAATAAACTTATACATTAGTCGATTATTACAAGACTTATGAATGGTATTTACACATGATCATCTAAGTTCTCAAATAATACACAACAAAGTTGAAGTCCATAAGATGTTACGGTTGTAGCCAAGCATTATGATTGGCCGTAATACACTACTAAAAAAACAAAAATTAGTGAGGGGTATTAAGTGAGGGAAAATGTGAAATCCCTCTCTAATTCCATCACTAAATTTTGCGACTAAGGAATTTATGAGGAATTTCATTTTTTCCGTCACTAATTTCCCTCGCTAATTTTGCTTTTTCTAGTAGTGATAGCTCCCAGTCTTTAAAGCTTAATCTTATGTTTACCTTGCTTGATTGATAACTCTTTTGGGGCTTATGGCCATGAGTTCTAAAGTCTTGATGAGTTAACTTCCACTCCTTTATCAATAGGAAAATGCTCTTCTCTCGTCACGTTTTGCTCACTTCCAACTACACTTTTAAAAATACCCTCGTTTGAGTTCACTCACACAGGCGTTAACACAGCGTGCGTGAGTTAACCCACGTTGCGTGACTTAAGTCACGCTAAAAACACACACTGAAGCCCAACGTGAGTTAACTTACGTTGGTTTTCTTCACTACTACAAAATACCCCCTTTAATAGCACTCATTTTAGCTCTTAATAGCACTTTTGAAGCGCTAAGAAAGCCCCCGCTATTATAGGTCAGGAGCCAATAATAGCGGTTTCCGAACGCTATTAAATAGCAATACTTCAATAGCGCTTTCAGAAAAAGCGCTAATATAGCCTTATTCTAGTGCTATTAAAGTCGCTTTTCTAACAGTTGTTTCTTAGCACTTTCTGAGAAGCTCTATTGTAACCTTTCTACTCGAATAGGGGATTCTTAGTGTTTTACTGAAAGTGCTAATAAAAGTTGCGTTTTTTTTTTTAGATCTGTAACCAAAAATGTTATAATTAAACGTTATAATAAGATATTGAAATATGAATATAGCAAATTACATTCATGATAATCTCATTACAAATTGTTCATAAACTTAATTATGAATGTCATAATACTAGTCAATCCACAATTGCCAATAAAATAAAATAAAACTCCTAAAAGCTGCCACAGTTACCAACAAAAAAACACCTAAATTTAAGAGGATTCGTGACAAGCTATATAGTCCAGCACAACCAATTACGGTTTAAATCTATCAGCAACATAGTCTCCTTTGTCATATAATATGAAACGAAAAATTAATTAAAATAGAATTTCCAACACAACCAATTACAACCAATTACGGTTTAAAATAACTCAAAATTAAAAAACGCAAATGAAAATTGTTGAAAAAGAAAATGAAACTCTATTGCCTTTTTTATTAAAGTTTATAAGTCCCATCAATTGCTAACCATGATTATTTAATTTCTTAAGATACTTAACTTATGGACATAAAACGATTTTGATTGTTTCACTAAAGTAATCATGAATGTTCCATCATCTTCTAGTTCTTTAACCATGAATATCCGCTTCATAATAGAATATGCGTCAAATTTCATCTTCTATTTTCTTTTCTTTTTTGCTTTCGTGTGCTTTTTAAAATTCTTTGCTTCTTTTGGGACACTATAGATAAGAACAATGGAGATAATGAACCCACGTGTCTTTTGCATTAATTTCCTTCAACTTTTACAACTGTATTATTTTTGCTAACCCAACTTACATCTTATCATAATTTTTTCTTTAAGTAATTATTATATTCCTAAAAAAAATTATAAAAATAACCTTTTAAACCTTAAGGTGTGCAATAATCATTATTTTGTTTCATTGTTCCAATAATATTATGAGTTATGACAATGTGTTATGCTCTTTATTCAATAATCAGAAAGAGATTATTTACTCTAATCGAATACATAGGCAAAACGTTACAAAATTATTAAGGCATAAAATATGGTGAAGATAAGGTGTTACCTCACCAATCTATATTATCTATTTATATGAAATAATAAAAGGATCGATGCACATGTAAGGAATCCGAAGTCATCCACCTAACATGTTTATTTTTTTCATTTCTTACCTTTTTCTCTATTGTATATTAAAAAACCAAAGTTTCATGTCACGTTCAATAACCACCACCACCACAAATATAGTCAATCTATTATATAGTGCTAGCTAGCTTCTAGTGAGGCTCACTATTTTGCAATAGTTTAATTCATTAGGATAAGCATCCCAACAGAAATCTATTATCAAATTTATTATGACAGTTGTCAAGATTAATTAGGCCCCAATTATAATGACAAAGCTAAGTGCATGTAAAGAGAGAAGTAGTTATGTTATGTTTTGTTATTTTTGGGGACAACGTACAAATTTGAAGGTCCAAGAAGCTAATAAAGCATATTTAGTAAGGAGTAATGGCACACCAAATTTTTCCTAATAATTCTAAGACGATACTTCAACCTTTTTGTCACTGTCCGTTTTCAAGATTATGATACCTACCTAATTGTAACTAAGAGAGAAATACAAAGCAAATTAAAAGTTACGCCGTTCATTACTTCCAAGTAAAAAAGAAAAATAGGGTTCTTTCTTAACATAGTTTTTCTTTTTTTTAAGAGGAAAGAGATCTTGATAATTTAATTAGAGTTAGATCAAGATTTAAATATAGATTGATTAGAATGGTGTAGTTAAGGTTCAAATTTGAATACTTTGATCAATTTATCCTCTTTAAAACTTATTAACTATTTGAGTTCAACGATTCAAGTTTTCCAGAAAGTATTTTAACAATTGAACGACCACGTTAAAAGGCGAGTAATAAAATGGCATGCAAATATTGAAAGAAATTTGAAGTGGAAGGTTTCATTTATACTTAACGCACCATCAATGTAAAAAGATTAACTACGTGAAGATTGAGCAGAAATTTAATGAGAACCATATTAAAAATACTCAAATATCAAGGTTCATGATAATAATTTATAAAACTTTAAGAAACAAACAAAATTTGATACGAAATTCACAACAAGGATGGATGATAAATATGGCACTTAATTATCAAGAGAAATTGAAAAAGGACAAAGGATACACAAAACAGAAACTAAAGCAAACACATAGGAATTGAATACATACATTTGGAAATAAAAATGAAAAAAAAAAGACACAAAAGGGATACAAAATACACCCTTGAAACACAAGCATTGTTATCTACAATTTCATGGCCCCTTGTTATTGGTTTTTTTTCCTCCAAACCCCACTGCAGCTGTAGCTGAAAAGGAAAAGACGAAAAGGCCAAGATAGGACCACTTAATTTGCACTCTTCAACATTATTCTTTGGGAGTAATTAACATCATAGCTTGGTTGGCAAATAAAGCAATTGAGCTAGCTTAATTAATTAAGCATTGCTCCTGAAGGATCCAAGAGCTTTAATGGCTGATCCTCTTAGAATGTATTGGTGGTAGATTGCAGCCACTGCAGCTCCAATCATTGGACCAACCCAGAAAATCCACTGTTCATCACAAAAACAATTCAACAAGAGTTAATTATGTCTTAGAATATTATTATCAACATATTAAAAATAAATTCAAGACTATTGTAAAATTCAAGAAAACAATTGTTTTAGCACTAAACAAAAGTTTAAGTTTAATTAATGACAAAAAACTAAAAACTAAAAATTATAAAGTTTGTCTCTAATGTAAGGCAAGAGACCTAAACCTAATTAAAGCCTCCTCAAATAAACCGTTGTAAAATAGTTATTAGTGTCACTTTAATTAATAATTTAATGATATGGATGTTTACCTGATCATCCCAAATCTTGCCGTCGTTGTAGATCACGGCTGATCCGAAACTTCTAGCCGGGTTAATACCGGTGCCGGTAATCGGGATAGTAGCCAAGTGAACCATGAAAACAGCAAATCCAATGGGAAGTGGTGCCAAAACCTTTTCATCATTTCACCAAACATATAGTTAGTTATGCTTAAAGTACTTATTATGAAGAAAAAGGTGATGAGTGTGTGAATTGAGTTTATAATTAAATGCTTACAGGAACATGGGAGTCCCTAGCATTCCTCTTAGGGTCAGTGGCAGAGAAGACAGTGTAGACAAGAACAAAGGTACCAATGATTTCAGCACCCAAAGCTGTGCCTTTGTTGTAGCCATCATGTATAAAGTTGGCACCACCTCCATATCTGTCAAAGTATGCTTTTTGGAAACCTTTGGCAAGTCCGGTACCACAGATTGCACCGGCACACTGTGCTGCCATGTAAAACACTGCCCTAATCAAGGACACCTTCCGTCCCACGAATAGCCCGAATGTCACGGCAGGGTTGATGTGTCCTCCTGTGATCACAATTCCACACATAAACTCGTTAACATAACATACTACCAACTAACATTTATCTAAAAAAAATAATAGCTTGCAACATTTCCATAAACTCTTCTCATCTAAATTTAGTAAACTTTTTCTAATAGCTTATAAAAAGTTACTTAAAAACATCATTTTTAGTTGTAGTTACAATTAAGCTAGGAACTTTGATATTGTGATAAAATACAAACAAATATGGCATGCAACCCTAGTTAGGGTTGCTGCGTGGTTGCAAAGACCTGTAAAGTCCTTGCATGTGTAAGAGAGTGAGAGGAAGTTATATATAGCATACCAGAGATACCGGCGGTGCAGTAAACAAGGATGAAAATCATGCCACCAAAAGCCCAAGCAATACCCAAGATTCCAACACCATCACAGTCAGTACCACCAGCTTTAGGATCAGACTGGTGGCTATAACCAATAATGGTCAAAACAGTGACATAAAGGAAGAGAAGTGTTGCTACAAACTCAGCTATAAGAGCTCTATAAAATGACCACTTTGTTAGCTCCTCAACATCTATCAATGGTGCTGGAGGTGGGTCTTGGTAATCTTTTGCTGAGTATTCTCCTTGTTCTTGAACCTCAACATCTTTAGCCATATTGCTTAGTTCTCTTTAACTTTGTTTTCTAAAGTGGGAGAGTAGTGGATTGAATTGAGTATGGTTTGAGTAGAATGAGGTGGTATTTATGTAACAAAAGAAATGAAAATTAATCAAATAATTAAATGTGTAATTTTGTTTGGTTATGGACAATGACATGATTAAAGTTTTAACACAATATTTTTTGCCGTCCTACTTAGCTTGATTTCGCTTGCATGGACCCACTCTAAGGCCCACATTCCAACGGGACTTATTGATTTTTAGAATATCATATGCATGTGGTAGGTCCAATGTGACCTAAAAAGGTTGTTGTAGACCAACGGCTACATGTGAGTATGGGCAAGTATGGATTTTGAAAAGGGATTGTGTGTAGATAGAGATAGAATTCTGTGGCAAATTAAGCATCAGCAACAGGGTGTACTGGTTTTGCTTCTCTGTCTGTCACTAGTTTAGCAATGTCCAGTTAATGATTATGGTCCCATTTGTTTTTTTGGTTTGAACTTGCACAGTTTTAGACTAATATGGATGAATCCAGATTCCTTTAGTAGCCAAATTGCGACATTCACGCCCTGGTCACGTCAATATGGTCTTCAATTGAGATCGAATGGTGTGGATTTTGAGGTTGAGATTTTAGATTTAAAAAAAAAATCAAAACTTGTTTGAAATTTGAACCAGTTAATCTCGATCCAACCGTCATTGACATGATGACGTCGAATTTGATTTCCAAATGAAAGAATGCATTGTAAATCAAAAGTGTCCATTCACTTCTCATTTGGGGGTCCCACAAGCATTAATGAAAAATGAGTGACTTGGATTTAACTTGACCCTCCCGTCATTAGAGAGAATCCAGATTCGCCACTACACCTAGTGTTTCATCAATGTCGCTCCTCTTTCATGCATTCAACCCTGTTTTCGTTCGAAAAATTCATTGATGACCTGTCCAACGTGATTTCCAACGCAAAAACTGACACCAACATATCCCCAACCTTGAACATTTCTACGTGAATGTTACGCTTCACATACTCACAAAGCGAAGGTTACCAAACGACATTAAACTATTGTTGTCGCCCCCGTGGTAAATGGTTTCAAACGATGAAATATATACTTCCTTTGTTCCAAATTATATGTCATTCTAACAATTTTACATCGATTAAGAAATGTAGTTAATGTTGTATATAAAAGAGTAATTGTGAGTTGTTACAAAAATATCCTTCATTAATTATACGAAAACATAAATTAAAAGATTTAAAAAAAGATAAAAGTAATAAATAGTAAGGGGCATAATTGAAAAATAAACATTAACAATTTATTGATATTGTAAAGTGACATATAATTTAGAACAAATAAATTGTTAGAATGAGATATAATTTAGAATGATGGAGTACCTTTTAACCATGGATTAATGATGTTGAAATATAAATTGCAACAAAAACTTGTGCTATTTTAATTATTCACGTTAGTAACAGGAGAGTAGAACTTTCTAAACACCACCAGATAAATACTTCATAGATATACTTTTGATTATATATTATATTAAAAATTAGGGTCATGTTAACCAGAGTCTTAGAATATTGGTTAAAAGATTTATAAATAAAAAAATTTATCTTAAAAATATATGATATTATTTTTGATAAGTAATGTTTAACCAATGTCGCTAGAGTACTCTTTTGAATTCTCCTGAAAATTAAAGGAGAAAGGGGTCATTTACTACCAATGGACATTATAAGATGTCATTACTTTACTTGAACAAACTGAATTCTCTAGAGCTGTTGGAATTAATTTACATTTAACTGAAGTATGTCGTGTTACAAGTAAACATTTAACTGAAGTATGTCGTGTTAATTACTAGTAAAATTTGTCTGAACCCTGGTGGTTATACTTCGGTTTGAACTTTTTGTTTTTATTTATTTATGTGGAGTCTGAATCGAAACACTAAACACCAAAATTAGTGGCTAAGAAATATTCGCATAATAAAATAGCAAGAGATTAAGATATGTTATCCTAAAAATAAAGTTATCACATTGATTTTCAGTACTGCAATTATGATTAAGTTTATTAGAATAGTTGTTGTCTTCGTTGGATGATGCCAGAAGAACTTATCTGGACGCACCTAAAATCAAATGGGTTTTGGACACACTGCGGGTTCAACTTAGTTTATCCTTCGCCACTCATTCTAATCAACTATGGCCCTCATAAATAATTTAATTAAGCAATTGTGTTATAAGTGTTTATGTGATATGTGGGATGTAATAGATTTTATTTTTTTCAAGAAAGGAATGTATAATAGATGTTGATATGTAAATATGAATTAGAAGTCTCATATTCGATAAAAAAAAATGAACGTTGTAGAGCATGTAAATGAGATAATCTATGTAGATAATGTTTAAAAGTTTCGTATGAAGATGTAGCGTTAAATTCTATGTAGTTATTTTTAATCCAGTATAATAATCTCTAGAGTCTCCTCGTAACTCAACTCTAGTATCAGGCATGATGGTTTGTCTAATGGTGTTTTTTTCCTACAAGAGCTTGTCTAATGGTGTTGGTAATTGCCTAATTGGTATCAAGTTTGATAGAAAATGTTATTTTCTAGGCTATTTATTTACACTTCGACTCATAGCCGCCACGAAATATAAACAAATAATTGTAGCAAAGAAAATCAGAAATACAAACAAATAAACTAGAAACAATTAAAAAGAATGTCCAACTTCTTTGTCTTATCTAATAAGTTTTTTTTTTTTAAGGAATCTAGTAAGCTTTTATAAAAGTCATCGCACTCTATAAAGAAGTTATGGACCTTACTTTTCCTTTTAATTAAGAGAAATGCCAACGACATTTATTTTTCAACATTTTTTCTATTACTCACCCTTTTATGGAATGAAACCAATATATATCACACCATTTTGTATGGATTTTATTTTCAAAGTGTAGACTCACATTAATTTAAACCAATAAAAAAATGAGTGTTTAAAAGAGAGTGTTGCTAACACTTCTCTTTAAATAAATACACAATTCAAATTTTTAATGTGTTCTCAGTTTAATTTTCATTAATGTATTTAATGGAGTTTGGTTAGATACAACTACCTGTAGACAAAATTTATTTAAAATTTGAATTTATTTTAATATATAAAAATATGATATGATATTGAATAATTAAATGATGGTGTAATGACCAGAATTTAGCACAAGCAGAATAATGAATCTCAAACAATTTTCATTACTACAAACGATGAGTACAAGGAACAATTGATTGAGAATACAATCGATAATGAGAACAATTTGTTAAATGGAAAGGTACTGCAAGTAAGATAGATCTAAGAACAAGCATAAAAAGAATGCCAAAGGGAGGAAGTAGAGACTTTCATAAAATTATTCACCCGTGTCAACCTCTTATAGCATGTAGAGGAATATTTTTCTGTTGCTTTTTCTCTCCTCAACTCCTTCAATTGTGGATCACATGACATATGTTCCTTAAACTTCAATTGCAGTTATTCTCAGCCGTTGAGATCATAACATATGGATACATATTCAACCAAAATTTGGGATACAATGTTCACTTTTAAGGTAATTGGAAGACGAAGGAGAAAAGAATTCCACCTGAGGGTGTTTTGATTGGATGTTCCGTGTTTTTTTTTAGTATAACAAGTGATTTTGAGTCTCGCTAAAATTCTTGAGTTTTATTGTCTATGTGATTTGATCGCAATATATCCCATCCCTATAGGCAGAGCAACACATGTCTTCTATAGGGACAAAAAGTTAATTTTAGGAATATTAAAAAAAAAATGTACGACTAATTTGTAACTTATAAAATGATGAAATTCACGTGATTTTTATCCAATAATTGAAGAAATTTATTGTTGACACATTTGGTTTGCCTGATAAACACATGTAAAATACGATAATATCCCTTGACAGTTAACTGCCGAAGAAATAGAAAATCGACTGCAGTTAACTGCCGAAGTTTGTTAACTGCCAATGTTTTGTGAACATAAACCGAAACAGAAACTCAGTTTTCTAGTTTCCTTCAATTGATCAAAAAACTTCCAAAGTGCATCATATCCATTTAATCACAAGTAAGTATCTTGACTCATTTTTAATCATAATGTTAGTTTGTGTAGGTTTTTTAAAAAAAAAAATTGGTAGTTTGCATGTGGTTAGGGTTGATGTTGGAATTGAAATTTTGATGATTGCATGTAGTTTATAATTGAATGTAGTTGCTTTAATTGATGTTTGAATGATGTTAGAGTATAATGTGATTTTGAATGGTGGCAAAAGAACACATTTTGAGTACAATTGATACTTTGGACACAAAGTGTTTGATAAAATGCCTCAATGACAATTATATTGATTATTTAGTTAGTTTAGGTTATGAGAAGTAAATTGAATGATGTTTAGGTTATGATAGAAATGATGCACACAAATTATATTGAAATGATGATTATATTGAATGGTTTTAGGTTTAGTTATGTTTATGTTTATTGAAATGTGAATGTTTATGTTTATGTTGAAATGATGATTATAATGATTATATTGAATGTTTATGTTTATATTGAAATGTGAAGATTATAATGTGAAGGTTATATTGAGATGTGAATGATTACATTGAAATGTGAATGTTTAGTTTAGATTATATTGAAATGATGCACACAAAGTGTTTGATTAAGTTATGGAAATGATGTTAAATTTTTAATTGTTTGTGTAAATATGTCTGAGCAGGACCCGATTGATCCATCTAAGATGATTGGTGGTAGGCGTGCTCAGACACAAAGCTACCGGAAGGAGAATGAGAGGAGAAACGCACATATACCGAAGAGGGGAAGAGGTCGGAGGGGGATGGTTCAGGGACTTCTCAGGCTACACATCCTGAAGAGTCACAGGTTGTTGACCCATCACAGGTTGTTGACCCGTCCGAGGTGGAGTACTTGAATTATCAGGATCAGGTACACCACGATGTCACTGATGGTGGCATGACCAGGATCATATACTAGAGCAGCAGCATAGACCAAACGATGATGACATTGCTGCAACGGCTGCCCCAGCAGTGTTACCTTTCGAGCCTCCCTTTTCTGGAGGACCGAAAAATATATCTATGTTGCACTCTTATGCCAATCAAGTGGCATTGCCGCTTTGGTATAATTCAGATAACGTAAGTTTTATTTTTTTAATTTTTTAATCATGTGTGTTTGTTTAATTATTATATCAACTTTTATATGTGTTTTTGTTTAAGTCTTTTCTTTATGTTTAATTATTTTCTTTATATTTTCTTTATTTCAACTTTTATTATTTTCTTTATGTTTAATTATGATATAAATTGGTTTTGTTATGTGTTTTTGTAAGTTTTACATGTTTTATGTCTTAGGTTAAAAATATGTGCGGCAATTTAAATTTGTGATTTTTATTTTTGCATGTGTTAAGTTTTATTTTGTTTAGTTAGATGTTTACATTTTATAAATTATGTTTATTTTTCTATTATTTCAGGTTCGTAAGGTGCGTGTTGTAAAAACGATTAATCGTGGGAATAAGATTTTGAGTCTCGGACGTCCAAACGAGAATCATAGATGGTTTTGGGATCCGCTTAGGGAGAGCGGGTTACATGATTTGGTTTATCTGGGCTACGTCATTGTGCCTCATGCTTTGCTGATGACATTATGCGAGAGGTGGCATCCCGAGACCAGCACTTTTCACATGCCCTTGGGGGAGATGACTGTGACTTTGGATGATGTCGTATGTCTTACGCATCTTCAGATTGAAGGGCGGATGTTGAGCCATCCAAAGAAGATGTTGAGACATGAGGGAGCGGCACTAATGGTGAGGCACTTGGGTGTGCCGCAGATGGAGGCAGAGAAAATTTGGGGTACAGAGTATGGTGGGTACATTAGTTATCCAAAGCTGAAGGAATTATATACGAGGCACCTTGATAGGGCAAAAATATTGGCGGATACAGAGGATCCAGAGGAGATGGAGAAGCTGGATAGGGTTAGGACATTTTGTGTGAAGTGTTATTTTCTATATCTTGTAGGATGCTTGTTGTTTGGTGATAGAAGCAACAAACGCATCGAGTTGGTCTATCTGACGACCATGGAGGAGGGCTACGCGGGGATGCGTAATTATTCTTGGGGAGGGATGACACTGCCATACCTATACGCGGAGTTAGCTGAGGCCTGTTTGCCTAGAGACAAAGCTCTTGGGGGAAGCGCGACACTGCTCACTGTAAGAAACTTATTAATGTGAACCTTAACTTTTATTTTTTTTTGTTATATTTTTCGTGCGTAATAATTTATAAATGTGATTTGTTTGATTTATGCAGGCATGGTTTTTGGCGCATTTTCCTAAGTTTTTCAGTGTTGATCCCAACACCGACTATATTGAAAACTATCCGGTTGCGGTGAGGTGGAAGCTACAGAAGGGTCATGGAGAGGGGGTGACGTATCGCTCATTGCTTGATCGTATTCAGTTTGATGACGTATGTTGGAGGCCGTACGAAGAGCACAGCGAGATCTAGGGTTTTGAGGAGGTTTTCTGGTATTCAGATTGGATTATGTGCGGTGTTCGTAGGGTGTACCATCACTTTCCTGAGAGGGTGTTGAGGCAGTACGGATACGTCCAGAGCATCCCTAGACATCCGACGAATGTTGTAGAGCTGACACCGCCTCAGATTGTGCAGGCATTCGTAGACTTCCGCACTCACACTCTTAAGGAGTCCGATTGGGGTCAGCCGGCAGGAGAGCAGACATGGCGGATGGCGGATGGCTATGTGATATGATACAGTACAATGTCTCACCCTTAGATTTTTCCACTTCTTCCAGGAGATCTTCCCAGGCCAGCAAATGAAGAGCAGGTCATTGCACAGCAGTGGGAGCGGTACGAGGCGAGAGGCTCGCCTGATACCTATTACATGGTTAGTGGCGTTGTTGCCTACGCTGATGAGCAATTGGGTCAGGAGGTGATGAGCATGACCCCTCAGCAATTGTATGCGGCCTTGCAAAATGTTAGGGAGAAGATCGCGCCGATCATGACCAGGAGGCGGGGCCAGAGGCCGAGGAGGAGGCAACACCAGCATCAGCAGGACCAGGAGTAATAGTATTTTCTGTTTAGGATAGATTTTTAGGACTTGGTGTAGATTTTCATGACATTTGTTCGTTCCGTTGTATTTTCATGACATTTGTTACTTTGTTTGGATTTCGATGACATATTTCTATGACAATTGTTCATTTTCGTATCACATTTTCAATTTCTATTATGTTGGTAATTTTCGCTTATTAACTTCATGATTTGGCATTGAAACAATGTGTAAAAACACATGTAACAGGTTCTGCCTAAACTGGTTCTGCCATTTTATGGCTTCAGGAATCATCGGCAGTTAAGTGCCGAGGAAAAAGGAAACCGGCTGCAGTTAACTGCCGAGAGTTTTCCTCGGCAGTTAACTGCAGCCGGTTCCAAAAAAATTCGGCAGTTAACTGTCGAGGGGCATTTGAGTAATTTACTTGTGTTTTTCAGCCCTATCAAATGTATCAACATCAATTTTCATAAATGAGTATATGCTAAATGTAAAGTGTTAGAATGCGACTTGCTTGTTATTGTAAAAAAAATAATAAATAAATAGCTAGAGTGACAAGGCTGGCCCAAATCAATTAGAACGGCCAATAATTACAATTCTGCTCTTGACCCAAAAGTTTTTTCTCATTCCCAACTGAGCTGATCAAAACACCTCTACGCATGTTAACTCACGCTAATGTTAAATCAGTGTGACTTAACTGACACTGTGTGAGTTAACTCACGCAGAGATTTACACTATCGTGAGTTAACTCATGTTGCGGGAGTTAACTCACGCAGGGGCATTTTGGTCTTTTCAATTAGAAATGAGCAAAATGTGTTGGGTAAAGAGCACAATTCCAATAATTATTGGAAACCTCTATTCATCACGATTAATTATATATAGTGATGCATATGCCAGGGTGACTAATTGTATGAGACCAAAATAGTTGGTCCTCTTTACAGATCAGTAGCTTGATTAGAAATTTAAAATACGAAATTACCTTAATTTTCCAACAACTCTCTTAACATGGACTGGCCAATAATAATATTTATTCTATGTTTGTTAATAGAAAGTGGAGGTAAAATTTAAATGAATGGAGGAATTTCCATCATACTTCCATAAGCATCAAGATCTCAACATGAAGTTATCATGTGTATAAATTATTCTATAATGAGTATAACGACAGATTTGTGATCGTCATAAAAATTTGGACTTCATTTTTGGAACACAAAGTATGATGTTATGGCCAAGAGAGCACCACGTTTTAATCATATCATATAATAATTAAAGTAATTGATATATGATTATTTTTGTTTTAGACGGTGTAATATGAGAGTGACTGTTTCACTGGACGGTGGCTGCCTTGATTTTATATTGAATAGTACAACTTCATGATCTTCACTTTGCACTTTAGCAGTGGTAGATAGTGCTCATTCAAAGAAAAATAAATTAGCTTAATTTGAGTTTATATATTATTCAATGGTCCTTTTAGAATCAAAATTAAACTTTGTGGTTGAGTTTTTAGTTTGAGAGTAATGGCAGCATTGATGACCTTAGTATCATCTATGCATAAACTATATCCTTATATTAGGGTATTTTGTTATGTTGGAATTAGGTTAGAGGAGTGTAGTTTGTTATTCAGATTTTCTTCACGCTATTCATTTTGTTCACTCATAGCAATGCAGTTTTAATGTGGTTCAGAACCCACTTCTTCAAAGTCAAATGGCTTCTTCCATTTTTGCCTCTTTTCTTTGCTTTGTTTTCTATTCTCTCTCTTTTAAATACTCTTGTTATGATATCTACATATTTTTATAGTCTCTTTTTTTTTTACGAAAGGAAGTCAAGTCATTTTCATCCAAATAGGAAGCTCAATATTACAAAGTAGAATGTGATTAAAATGAAAATTGGAGACTAGGCTTGCTCTTGCAAAACAATGAACAATGGTTTTTGTTTGTCTCTTAACCAAACTTGCACCACACAATTTGGATAATTATTTAGAGCTCGTTTGTTACAGCTTTTTTAAGGAAAAAATCAATTTTTAAAAAAAATAATCACTTTTAAGAGTGTTGTATCTGTTCCATTTGTTATAGCTTTAAAAGAAATCAGAATCTAAAAAAAAATTAAAAATAGCTTCAAATGAGAAGCTGTTAATCGCAGCTTCTCAAAAAATAGATTTTTTTAGAGGAGAGAGAAAATATGATTTAAAAAATTGAACTAATTTTATAACAAAAAATCTCTTTTATATAGTTGTATTCAAACAAACTAAATTATTTGTTTTAAAAAACTGATTTTTATTACGGTAAACAAACGCAAAATAGATTCTGATTTTTTATAAAATCTCTAAAATATAATCTCTAAATTATTTAATATAAAAATCACTTTTATTTTAATCCGTAACAAACGAGCCCTTAATATGGTAGAATAAGTTCTAATAATACCCGAAGTTACAAAATGTTTATATTTCAAACACGCACTATATCTTGTATAAGCACTATAATTATAATCCGCAAAAAAAAACACTATAATTCTAAGTATAATCAATTCAAAGTACACAATTAATTTAAGATACAATAAAAAAAAATCTTTAAAAAATAGTCGGTTGAGCCATACTGCTGAGTGGTGATTGTTGAAAATATAGATTCATGGAGCACTGATTATCCCACTTGGTTTCTTTGGACAAATCAAAATATGACTCGCAACTTAGAATGCAAGAAATAAATATGATAAATTGACGAGAGATTAATGGCGCACTTGCATAATTGTATTGTTTCACATATCAATGTTAGACAGAAATACTATACATAATAACAATTCCCAGAGACATGAATAGATTGTTAGATAATGTTAGACTTATTGGATATACTGAGGGTATGCGTTAAGATTCTTGGGTGCAAAGATATGAAAATTGTACAACAATTAAAAATCATGGTGACGTTTCAATGAATTCGGAGGTTAAATATTATCACATCACTAATTTAATTGGTTGATAGCAGTTGTTTTGCAAGTATAATTATGTATAAATTATAGATTAATCAACACAATTAATATGGCATTGCTTTAAGAGATGCAAGCTGCGACTCTAAACTCCAGGCATGGCAAGAGTTAATATAGGATAAATTATTTGCTACTGGTAAAATAAAATAGATTTGAAAATGGTGCTAAAAAGAATTGAAAATGGTTACATAAGTTACAGAGAAATATCATATAAACATGATTTTTTATTTCCAACACGTTGTTTTTATATGGTTTGGATACGCTGTTATTTCTTTAATTACTTTTTTCTTTCGTCTAAGCCACATCAACGATTGTAAATGATGCATTTTTTTCTACAGTGTTAGAATACAGTATCAATTCCTCAAAAAAAAATACAGTATCAACATTGCTATGTTCAAGTGGCTAAGCAAGTATGAGAAATATTGTGTTGACACATGCACCGTGTATTTATTTATACTGTTTGAATTTTGAATTGTTTCTCTTCAGATGTTTGTTCGCTCTCCTTGGGAAAGATTTTCACTCAATAAATAAATAGTATACGGTGGCAAGATACGTCAGAAATCGTCCAAATAACACAAACGAAACAAACCTAAATGATTTTCTGCATCCGTCGTTTGTCCAGAAGTATGCATCCCAGAACAAACCTAAATGATTTTCTGCATCCGTCGTTTGTCCAGAAGTATGCATCCCAAAAAACGCAATACGTAGGGATAATTTATATCAGCCAGATGCGTACTTCTACAGACAAGACTTAAATTTCAGTAGTGAAGGTGAGGTGGAGAGAATGGCACCCTAAGATATGCTGAGTTCGTAGGGGATATGGAGATCATAAGGCTATATCATTTCGTCTTACTGATGAAAATACAAGTCAGGTGTGGAGCTGATTGACGGATTTAACTATATTTTGTAATCAATGGTGTGTCACCAATGGAGTGCTTGGGTAAAATACAGGCCTATTCCGTAGCAGAAAATCGTAATCATATGTAATCAGAGTTGTCATGAGGTAGTTATGGAGGAAATTAAAGGATGCTACAAAGTTCACTGCGCAGGCAGAGGATTGAAAATTTTGAGCAAAATGTTGTATGAGTGGCTCAAGGTACCATGTCATGTATCAAAATGTGGTGCAGGGTAATGCAGTTTGCATGGGCTGTTCAGGGTATATATGGTAAAGCTTGACAACCAGGAAGAAAAAATCTACGGAACGATGATAGTATAATCCTAGGTTCGTTGACAATTCTTGTGAATGGAACAATGTTAAATTTTGCATATCTCAAAAATCAACTAATTCAAACAAATGCCAACGCCACTAGCCAAGTTATTTTGCTCAAATGATTAATGAGCATTACCAAAGTACAAACCATTCGTGGTTTAACTCAAATGATTAATGAGCTCTACCAAAGTAGAGATCGTTCAAAAGAACATGAGTTCAATTTTTTGAGTGGAAAACTCCTTGGACAGACTGTAGTTATCTTAAAGCTGCACTCAGAATTACTAGGGTACATAGGTATAGAAATTTTCAGTAAGTCAAATTTCTCGCAGTTCTTTCAAAAAAAGAATGACAAGTAACTATGAATATGTTTCTGCATATAACATTTCTATGCATTAGAGACCTACTGCTGTCCTTTTCCTTTGAATGAGATGGGACTCAAGAGGTTGTTGCCGTAAGGAGATACAACTTACAAGAAGTTAGAAATGATATGAGTATGAGAGGTTATACGCCAATAATGAGAGATGGCTCGGATAGTGGGAGCGATGGCTCAGATACAAGGAGAGTGAGCCCAGACATGCACAAGTTTATGGAGGTATCAGTCCAGGCATATTCATGACAGTCCAGAATGCAAACTACATTGATGATAAACTAACAACTGAACTAATTAAACCCCTCTAGTTAAAGATAAAATTGAGGTTACATCACTTACTCTATCTATCATTTAGGAACCAATAAATTGACACGTCTAACTAGTAGCAAACAATCAAAGCAGCAAGATATAAGATTATGAGGTAACATAGAACAACCAACACTTTTACTATTAGCAAAAAGAGTAGTTTCAATATATATAACAGAAACTCCTTCAAATAAACAACAAGGTTAACAGAAACTGTTATGTTCAAACAATTGCACAATCACAGAAATTTAAACCATCAACAACCTAACACTTGGCAGATACCAATGAGACTGAAAGTCACTTCAAAGAAAAACCAATTTTGAATTGATTATTAATCGGTATGCATCTGTCTAATTAATTACTAAATCAATTTCTCAATTAACAAATCTTAACACAAGAATAGTTAATCCCAGACTCAACAACCTACAGATTAATCACATTTTAAAGAGCAATGCATTGGATATAAAAAGGATGACACTAGCAGTGTGTCCTAAAAACTAAAACTCTATCCCTGCTTACATGACTTCTTACAAATAACCACAATAGACAAAACGTTAAAACTTAAAATCAATCCCTGCATAAAATTTTCTAACAAAATAAATACCCCAACTCAACATCCTACAAACTTGTCTCATATTAAAGAGGATGGCATTGGTTCTAAAGAGGCTGGCATTGGCAGTATGTCCTAAAAACTTAAACTCTATCCATGCTTACATATTTCTAACAAAGAACCACAGTTAACAAAACATGAAACTAGACAAACAATAGCACAAGAGGAAATAGAATATTAACATAATCAATAATTTAGAGTCAACCACCATTTTCACGTCTTGCAAACAATTACAGAAACATGTACTATAAAACAAAGCAACACTCAACAAATGTGTCAAGAGAGACTTTCCTAAAAATGATTATTCATTGGTATACATATGTCTATTCAATTTAATTCAAATTCAAATTTAAACTTTTAACTCCATAAGCAATTGGACCTTCAAACAATGCAAGAACTACACAAACATATTATCAAACAAATCACCCTAGTAACTAAAACACAAAAACTAAATAAACCTCAATGCCCTGCGAAAAGGGTAATTTTCATAAATAACTATCTGGATTAATCTTTTTTTTGTTACCTTTAACTATCTGGATTAATCTGAAAACACAGAACATTAAATATGAAATTACAGCAAAATTCAAGCAACCACAAATTAAACAGAGAATACCCATAACAATATAGGCATAACAATTAAATTCCATTGCCGAAATTATAAGGAAACACCATTAAACAGAGAGTGGCCATAATAATATAGGCATAACGATTAAAATGCATTGCCAAAATTATATCGAAACACCATATGTCATAAACATAATTAAACTAAACTGAATTATCCAAGACGGTAAAATTCAACAACAAAATCCTCAAACTTATATTAAAAAAACACAGAAACGATAATAGTGAAAAAATCAACATCAACCTCAATCCTGAGGAATCTCAACATCACCATCATTAATCTCCTGCTGCAAATCCTTTGGATCTTTCCCATCAACAGTACACCCAACAGAAACACAAGTCCCCAAAATCTCCTTCACAGTTCCGGCAAGCTCCTTCGCCATCGACCTCGGCTTCATAATCTTGGCAATCTCGATAACATCATCAAGCGAGATATTCCCATTATGCTTGATGTTCTTAGTCTTCTTGCGATCCCTTTCAGGTTCCTTCAAAGCCTTGATAACCAGCGCCGCCGCAGAAGGAACAACAGCGACCTTAGCCTGACGATTCTGAACGGTGAGCTTGACTGTGACCCTTAGACCCTTCCAATCCTTGGCGGTTTCTTTGGCGATGTCTTCTCCGATCTTCTTTGGTGAGAGACCGAGAGGACCGATCTTGGGAGCGAGGGAACTGGCGGCTCCGACTTCACCGCCGGTGACGCGGACGTAAACTTCGACGATTTGGGATGGATCGAGCTTTGGCGGCATTGTGGAGGGTTTCGGGTGAGATTAGGGTTTCGGAGATGAAATGAGGAGAAGAAGCCGCAGCAGCTACTGAGAAGAGTGTGAGAAACGGTTTGCGATATGGATTTATATGTAGGGTTTTGGATGTAAGGACTATTTTAACCTTCTTGTTATAGGGCTTTTAGTTCATAAACCAACGATTTTGTGTTTTGATAAGTAAAAAATGGATATGGAGTTTCTTTTCCCACCCTCCATGTTTGCTTCGAATCATGATATATGAAGAGTTGGAGGATGTTTTTGACGTGTTTTATATTTTTCAGATTATATAATTTGAGATCGGTAGGATGCACACGAAACAAATAAATAATAATAATAATAATAATAATAATAATCTTTGCTTTATTTAACAAATAACAGGGAGAGTTTTCTCATCAATGAAAAATTTTAAGACAAAACAAAGAAATAAAACGAGTGATGGTTTTTTTGCAAATAGCTTGGTTATTACATTGAAAAGGACATTGCAAGTCAGTTTAGCTCAAATGCAATTATGGATGAATTTGAGCCTTTGAAGGTCCTCGAGTTCAATTTTCATAAATAGCTACTATTAGTTTTTATTTCTTTTGTCATACTCCCTTCGTCCCGTTTTAAATGACTTAATTTGAAAATGTGCATTATTCAATAACATATTTTTGCCATATTTTTCTACTCGTATACAAAAACAAATTGTAGCATATAAAATGTTGTTGGATTTGTGTCGATGAATATTTTCAAAATATTAAATTTTTATAATTTTTTCTAATAGATTATTAAAGATATTTTAAATCAAAATTGTGTCTTGACATATGTGACAGAATCAACTGTATCACATAATATGAGACATAGGGAGTAGCTTTTTTGGTTATTGAACTTTTTGCTTTAATATGAAAATCGGCCCAAAACAATAATGATTATTGGAAATTGGTCTTTAACCTTTAGGAATTGCTCTCTCGAACCCTGAAATTACATAATCAGTGTTTTAAAACCCGGACTAGCCAGTCTGACCAATCGAACCGGAGGGGTGAGCGGGTTGGGCAACTCATCAGACCGGTACCACATTGAATTTTTTATAAAAAAAATTACCAAACTAAGGCAAGAGGGAGTTGAACTTAAGACATGTAACAATTTATATTATCAAATTGAGGCAAGAGGGAGGCAAGAGGGAGTTGAACCTAAGACATGTAACAATTTATTGTTCCAAATTATCACTTAGCTACATCAATTTGTTTGATAATGTTTCATCTGAAGTGTATATATTTAATTAATTCATTTATTGCTAACGCCTATATATATGCAAGTTTTTTTTTAAAGAATATATGTATACATGTTTAATTTATTAAAAAAAAATGTATACATGTTTAATATGTTTATTTTTTGGTAGTTTTTTTTCTTCTGGGAAGTGTGTATAAATATAAGTTGGAGAGCACATATATGTCTATTTCACCATAACATAATGTGAGGCTATATTTTGGGCTCATTCTAAATCTATTAAGTTGTTTGTCTATTTTCCGACTATTTTGATCATGTGTTTCACCTGTAAAAACCATGTATAAAATGTCATTGTTTGAGATAGTTAAGGTCAACTTAATTGAGATGACATATTCTATTGTTTTTGCTTATATGACATATGAAATAAAGGATAAATTCACTTTGGTTTTATAGATGTTTCTTCGTCGTTTTAATTCAAAGAAAAATATGCAAAATGTAATTGTGACTAATAAGGATGTCTTGAATCAAAGTCATAGCAACTGTTTTGCCTAAAACTTCTACATTACTTTGTCATTTTCATGTTGGTAAAAAACCTCGAGTTAAATACATCACAGGCTACAAAGTCGAACTTAAGGTTGTGAAAGTGGATGTGAAAGCTAACGAAGTTGGAATAGTGTAGTTAAGTCTGCTTCAAAAGAATCATATGTTGATGTTGTAGTGCAATTTCAAGACAAAAAAAAAATTCAAAGTTCCTTGCATACTTTGAAACGCTGAAATTGCCATATTGAATATTGTTAAGTAAAAGATGGTGAAGGCATGGACATATCATGTCTTGCATTTTGGCTGCAGAACCGCCAATAAAGTTGAAGATCTAATGGAAAATTTAAGAAATGAGACAATTGGAACGAATAATGAGAGCATTTTCATAAAGTGAAAAATTACTTCAATCAAACTTGACTATAAAGGATTGAAGCAATAGAATCAATTAAAACTACAAACAAGAAAGTTGAATAAATAAGAAGAAGAAAAAAACGCCGCACTTGATGCCGCTCAAATGATGACAACCATGTATGCCTAAATAGTTGGGCCAAATATCTATGTAATATCAGTACTTTACTTGATTTGATCATATTATGTTGATAAGGTTGAAACTGGTGCTGAGAATAAGTGTTTTGCTGCTTTTGAATTTGACCCTAAGAGGTGAAACAATGTATCTGAAAGTTTTTTATACAATCATCACAAGAGTTCCAATAAGTTTAATAAGAGGTCCAACAAGCCCTTCACGATGGTATGTTTCTATCAATTTCTAGTTGATAGAGTCTCTTTAGCCCACGACTGCCTAAGTGTGGGGTTGTGAGTGCCATGATTATCGCTTTGTTATAAAAAATAAAATTGATTCAATACTCCATTCACTAAAAGATGAAATGAAATCGAAGAAGATGATCAAATTTGGTTAAGGCCTATACTAAAAAAACAAATATACTAATATTTAACACACCGAAAGTCTATCTCTCACCATTGTGTCTTTATGTTTTATGAATATTATTAAGAATCATACGAAATATGAATGGTTAAATGTTCACTTTTTTTTTTAGGGAGTGGTTAAATGTTTACTTGGTAATTTATCTATATATTTATATTTATTGGTAGTTTATATATATAGGATTTTGCTAAAAGTCACTCATGAAGATGTCTTTTAGCAACTCACACCTCAAGATGTGATTCCACTTTTTAGTTATAACTTTGCTAAAAGACACCTTCATAAAAATTAGTTGGTGTCTTTTAACAAATGCTCATAGAATAACTTGTTAAAAGACACTTTCATAAAAGGTGTCTTCTAGCAAAACCCATATATA
>Ga0228711_1002824_pt1 | contig 26935 bp, 18 predicted proteins | sample MedpolnodulmetaG_2_FD_177996 | JGI IMG/M metagenome (GOLD analysis project Ga0228711, IMG submission 177996) | Root nodule microbial communities from Medicago polymorpha collected in Santa Monica, California, United States - brown nodules | ecosystem: Host-associated > Plants > Roots > Nodule... | reverse complement strand
AAATATAATAACTTGCAATTGAAGTAAAATAGTTCTAAAAGAAAATAATATTTAAATAAAACTAAATCAAATCTAAATATAATAAACTCAAATAACATATTAAAAATACTAATTTATCGACTCATCACTAATCAACTTATAAATTTCTATAACACTAACAACCTCCAGGAATTGGAAGAGTGAGTTGACATTGTTGAACAATAAATTTAATTCCACTTTTATAGAAGATGCAAAGTGCCTTATACCTCACTCTTTGCATTGTTGCTTGACACACACTTCCATTCCTTATCGTCAAGCTCATTTGCTCATGAAGGAAGATTTCCCCTCTCTTAAAATAGTTTTATGTTTTTTTTTCTTTCTAAGATTGCGCGAGTTCAGAGTCCCCTACATCACTAGAAGAGTTTAATAACAAAGCATTGACACTCTAGGAGTCAGAGTGAAGATCACTTTCCTAAGGGTCCTTCCATTTCCACTATTTGTTACTTTTACAATAACATTAACCATAATTTTCAATTTATAACTATTTGTTGATTCTTGTCAACAAAAAAAAACTATACTCCACAAACTCTGAAAAAGATTGCCAATCACTTCCATTTCTCATGTGTCCCTATGGCAAGGGAAAGACGTCTATTCTTGAAATAAACTATAAGTAACCTTGCTTAGAAATTTATCAACCACTATCCTATTTCTTCTAACAAGTTTCTCACATTTCAAGGTGATCAAACAATTTAATCATGAATTCTTCATCATTATCTAAAGGAGAATATCCATATAATAATTGAACAATTTTAGGGCGTATAACATTTCTATCAAAAATCTCACCGTCTGTTGTTTCCCACCAGAATCTAACGAACATGGTGAAAGATTAAGTCCTAGAACAAAAACATAAACTAACCGGGGAAGGGTTGTTCGTATTTTTTTAAAGTTACGACAGTACCATTTCCTCTATGAGAATAAATCTAGGGAGAGACATAGATGCATATCTTCAAATCCTATCCAACTACTACAACCCACTTGATTCATGCACCCTTGTTTGGGATGTTGAGCTTTGCATGTGAAGTATCAAACTAATATAGAAAGGAAGGAATTGGGTTTGAAAAGAATTGGGCATCTTGAATTAAAGCTTTAGCATTGATAATGGCAAAAATTTGTTCACAGCTTATGTTGGTTTTGGATTTTCTATTTTAGTTCATAAACAACCAAGTATTTGTGTGGTCACTAACAGTCATCTGTCACAAACCTGAACTCTGTCAATTTAAATACCGACATATAACAGCAAATACAAATCAATAATGATTGGTCTTGGAGTGTTATTTTACTTTTAAAAATTTCCAAAACGATTTACCTAACAGTAAGCAAGTACAGGATAACCTGAGGTGGTGAGATATTTTGTTACTTTTCTAATTCCAGACCAGCATTCCTATTTGAAAAAGTAAAAATATTGCAGTATACACAGTGATAATTACTGATTAAACAATTTCAGGAATACATCATAAAACCAACTGAACCAAAATCCAATTGAAACAAAAACCATGCTATATTACCATCCTAAAAAAGAAAACCAATGTGCAAGTTCTCATGAGTCGTGTCCTTTCTTTTCCCCCTTCTTCTGGTAAATCTAATCCAAAGTGAACCTCAAACAAGGGTATCTATCTCTATTTATCAAAATTCATGTAAAGCATCTTCCAATGGAGTACACCGAAAAATCACAAGAAAGTAATCATCTACATCAAAGCTCTTTGTCGATTTGGCTTCTGAAGAATTAGCACATCACTAATCATGAGTTAAAACAGCGACAACTTCCCAAGAAAACGAAAAAACCTCAAATACTCCATTTGTTACGCATCCATCTGTATGCTCCTAACTAGACTTCAGTTAACCATCTGCACACTGAATTTGAAATGGAACTGTTTTAAGTTTTTTTTTCCTAAGAATGAAAATACAATCTCTATTGTTTAACAACTGAAACCAAATTATTAGAATAAAAACGATCTATATAAAACATCTGCTGCATTTGGTATCATTAGAGGTAACTGGAAATTGGACAAAAATTATATAAATACCAGAAAAATCCAAAGTAGACATTAATATATGCACACCATTTATTTCAGTTTCACAATAGATAACTTCCATGATGACTTGTCACAAGCTAACATAGAACAACAAATGTTACATAATATTTTGTTCCAACAGTAAACTAGTGACTGTCTTAAATAGAAAGATGTCAAGTGATAACACAGCCCTATGACAGTTCTAAACCACAGATACCTACCTTGTATGATGCCTCTCTACTGCAAGCAGAACTAAAATAAGATTTCATAGATGGTACATCTATGGACATTGTTTATGAGCAAATAATTGACAGACTGCTTGTAAATGTAAGGAGAGCACCAATGCACATCAAACACACATGTAAAGGAATAGGATGCTCTTAATGCATACCTATTGCACTTTCTTTTCTTTGCTTGAACGATTTGGAATAATGCTCAAAACAATCCTGTGAATCTTTTGATACTGTGGGTGAATAATCCCATGTACCACACAAATTTTCTCATCAATTCGATCCTGGTACTTGTCATATGCCACAGGAAGAGACAAGCTAAGAAGAACACCTGAAATGTTCATTACAGAAATATTAAAACCAAACTTACGCAGAGAGAATTTCAGAAACATATATAAGAGCACATAAAAGCTACAGAAGCATGCAACTTACATATGTAGATCAAAGTCAGGAAGTTAAACAGACTACCAATATAAGATATTGTCAACAACACCCCAACAACCTGATTCACCAAGTTCATACAAACAAGTGTCAATGTAAAAAATGTCTATACTCGTCAAATCCATGGAACTCAACATAAACAAAGAGAAGAAGCAGATACATCCCAGTACCTGTGCACAAAGAAACAAATTCCTGTTGATTGCTATATCATGTGCAACCGACAAAGCCTGATTTAGCCAAATTTGCAGTACATCAGAAAGCTTCGCAATAGTTTTCTCCGAAATCTCCAGATCAGGCAGTGGAGGAAGCGGTCTGTGACAAAAATAAAATAATTTCAATCATAGGAAGTATAGACTTATAGTAACAGATCTAAAAAATTTCTTTCTGTATAACATGTATAATAAAAATGATTTAATTCATATACACTGTCAGTTTAGATCAAAAGAAAATTTACATGCACTGTCAGTTTAGATCAAAAGAAAAGTCGCACACATGATCGATTGTGATTTACTTTTTACACTGACAATGCTTGAACATTAATTCATGATAAAATCTCTTCCTAATTCTATCTAACAGTCTCATAGTTGTTTCATAAGCATCAAGAATCAGTCGTAGAACACTTAACATAGCATCTATATGCACTAATTTTCCCTCAAAAGAGATTAATTATAAATTTAGGTGTGAACAGAGAATCTTGATGAAAACACAAAATGATAATGAAGAAATGAAATACCTATTAAGAAGATTAGCAGCTTTCGCCCACAGAAACAGAATCACAACAAGAAGCAATATCACATTAGCAACAAACGATAAGAAATTGTAACCGGCTCGCTCGAAAAGATACCACAATGTGGTTGCAGAAATCAGCAACGTAACTCCTCCACGCCAATTCTTCCATAGCAACACATCAGCAACTAAACGCAAATCAAATAAGAAATTAGTCAACTCCGATTTTGTTTTCAAGATAGAAATCAATCGCATGAATCGAATTATAAACAAGATCAATTGTAAAGTGTAAGTAAGAAAACTAAAGGATCGGTATAAGATTGAAAGAAATCGGAGAGAGAGAGAGAGAGAGAGAGAGAGAGAAGAAGAAGAAGAGAACCTAAGCCAGAGCCGAGAGCGTGATGAACGGAAATTCGTTGAGGTTCAACCATGGCGATTGGGGGATTTTGTGGTGGTTGCAGAGTCGCGAGTAACGACGAGATGTTAAACGTAGAGAAGGAGTGCGGTTAGAGTTACAGTTACGGTGGCTATTTCTTTCTTCTTTCGGTTTTGGTCATCTACTGTTCGCTGTTCATCACTGCTTACAAGAGGAAAACAGAAAACGACATGCTCATTCATGGGCCGGGCTTTTCCGGCCCAATTGTTGTAATCTATGCTTAAGACTATCAATTTAATCTGCTAAACAATATAAATATAAGTTCCTTCCCTCAAAAAAAAAAAAAAAATATAAGTTCCTCTAAACAAATATAAATATAAGTTGACTTAGTTGGTAAGTTGTTAATACAACAAATTCATGATTTGTTATGATGTATCTTTGTATTGACAATATCTACCTTTAATTTGTTAATTAACAGTTGATATTAGTCATTTTACACTATTTTGGAGGAGTTGGATCCATTTTATAATAACAGTATTTAGTTATTTAGTTATTTTTTATCATAATTTTGTAGTAAAAAAGAATATGATGTGTTTTGTAATTTTAATTACTATAAACAAAACTAATTCTTAAACCCAAACTAAACTTATACCGTTATACGGTTATACCACTGGCAATTATTTATCATGAGGGAAAAAAAAGGTAAAAGAAGAAAACATAGTTCTACAGGGTGCGCTCATGGAGATCAGCTTCAACTTCAAGGAACCTTCTACAATTTCAAGCGTAATCATGTCATGAAACTAAAGGCATCAGGCATGGAACCTTCTACGGAGAGAAAAACCTCTCACCTAAAATAGTGCTGCACATTGTGTGATACGTGTATATACTTGGCTCGCTTTTCAGTAATTTTTATTCTTTTTGGTATGAAGGAAGGGATATGTCCCAAAACAAAAAACTATATCTATCTCTACCAGGAAAAGTTAAAGAAATCCCTATACTATCATGCTCCCTTTTTGGTGTAAGAACAATATTTGCTTCCCAGCAGTAAACATGTTTCCAATAGATCTCCCTTTGAATCATCCTCCAATAAGGGTGAGAGGCATTACTCATTAGGAACCAAATGTACAAGAGTCGAACAGTCGCCATTTCCACAAGAAGTCTTACAAACTCCATTATTCCAAGCAAATTTTCAAGCAGTAATCAAGACCCAGAGCAAATTTTAGAGAACCTAACAAGCCATTGCCCATCCTTACTCCACATAACTCCACCACAGGAAACATGGAGACAACTATCGTAAACTGAACCATCCACATTAAATTTAACCCAACCACACTGAGGGTTGCCGTCTTTAATAGAAACTATATATTTTCCACTTCAATCATGCAAGTCGGTCGTCCTGCATTGCAATGATTTCAGTTGCCTTCCACTTTGCCTGAGAAAAGACAGCAGCAATATCCGACTTTGCAGAATGAAAAACCACTTGGTTCCTTTGGAACCATATCCCAGAAAGGATAAAGCCAAAGGAAGACATTGAGTGCTGCCAATATATTAGTCTGCATCCAGTCATGAATATTTAACAACAAAATCTGGATGCACGAAGGGACAAAATGCTGCCCAAACTGCTTGAACCGTACAAGTTACAACAGTCCCTAAGGACGTCAATCATAGTTTAGGTAAATTGATTACAGAGGGAACTAAGGTTACATACCACTCCATGTCAGAAAACCATTTGATTATCTCGATCATTCATTCTAAAAAACAATGACTGATATTTTAACACATAAATTTATCATACATAGTATTAATAATCGATTTTTGATCAACAATTAAGACATCTCACTCTCTCAAAAAATTTTTTAAGACATCTCACTTTTCCTCCAAAGTAAGAATTCTACAGAAGTTTACGTTGACACTTAACACATTGGAACAGCCACATAAAGATTTGTGAGGTTTACCGTTTACTTTTGTACTACACGGTTCCACACATCTAGTGCCAAGCTCAGTACTGAATTTTTCTAATAAAAGCTTGTAATACTTAGTAAGTCGGTTGCCTTTAAAATAATCATCATTATAGGATTTGATTGCATTGTCTCAGAACACAGTACCTTACAACTCACGTATAGGATACAAATAATAGAAACCCAAGTCATGACTGTGTTTTACCTTAAGTCAGATCACCTAGCTTAATTAACTTTAACCAAATTTAAAAAACTTTGCGTACAACATGTGCTTGTTTCAATGTACTGCCTCCTCATCGTTATCAGAATCACCATCATCTGAAGATTGTTCTTTCTCTTGCTGCTGTTCTCCATCACTCGTTTTGATCTTTTTCTCCTTTTTCCTTTGCTTTTTCTTTTGACGTTTAGCTCTCTTCTTTGCTGTGCGTTCCTCGGCAGCTTTTAATCTTTCCTCCCTTCTCATAGCAAATTCTGCCAGTTCTTTCCTTCTTTGGTAGTCAACTTCCATCCTAGCAAGTCGATCTTGCTCCTTGCGCCTCATCTGCCGATACTGTTGAAAACAGAATTTGAAGAACAAAAATACTTAGACATATGAAAAAGCCAAACTTCATGTGTTAAGTAAATGCACTATGGTAACGCTTGGTAAAATTGAGCATGGTAGAATTGAGAATCCTTAAAGAGTGCCCTAACCCAAAACAAAATAGTGATGCATTTTTATTATTTTGAAAATGGTTGAACCAATGAGAAAAGAAAAGAACAAGCTGAGAGCTGTCCTATTCCTGTCCCAAACTCCGAGTGTCAATTCAAAAGTGGATCAGAAAAAACTCCACTATCCATATTTACACGCCACCCAAATAATCAGAGATTCCACGAATAGATGAATATCTTGAATCATAATCATACAATTAAGGACAGGTCATCTCAATTGCAATATAGGATACACTTAACACGAATTATGAGGTTCAAAGACATACCACTTAAAAACAAAAACACCTAGTAAGGATAACCCCCTAAATTATTCTGACAAGTTTGTGCATAAAACAGTTGCACTATGAATAAAATTATGTTACGGCCATAAAATCAAGAATTATTCAATGAAAGTAGCCATCACGACAATCAGTTTACATCCAAGTCCAATAACCAAATCTCTATGATTAATTTCGTCACGGAGGCCAAATTCATTCTAACACATTGAACAACCCCCACTCCCCCCTCTCACCTTCCACCCACAAACATGAAGCTAATTGAACTTCCACAGTTCCACTAAGGGAATGACTTGTATAATTTATTTAGAATCATCTCATAACATACAGAATGTCATGATACTATTATAAAAGTAACTTATAATATGTTCATGAGTTACTTTCAGGTCGTTTTAATAAGCTCTCTATCATAAAGAAACACTTAATTGAATATGAAAGTAATTCCATTAACAAGACATCCTCTCATCACCACCATATTGATATATTCTAATAGCAACACAAGATGATTTGACTGCAGCAGTATCACTTCACATTATTTAGTTACTTTATATGAATCCAAAATCAGGGCATGATAAAACAACAGCTATATCCACACAAAAATGCAAGACTCTGCCTAATGAACCTTAATCAATTACTGTTTCCATTTAATAGATCCTTAAGATGAAGTTGTAGTACAAAACCTACAAGCACCAAGAAGAGATCTCATTGAGACAATTCATCAAACAATTTCCATACACGCTCGTAATTGTTAAATCATAGTTACCCTAATAGTGATGATTATTTTTACCTGGTGGAAATCGCCGGAGCCAGAACCAGCAGAACTACCGGAAGTATTGCTGACACGGACGGGGACATTGTCGATGATACGTCGGAGCTTGATTTCCAAATCCTCCTCTTCCTCCTTAAAAACAGGAGGAGTATACTCTACTATCGCATTTGATGACGGAGGTAGGGGTGGTTTCGAGTTTCCCGGCGCTAAGGCCAGCTGAAAGTCACTGTCTTTGGGTTTACCCGTCGACATTTTGGGGATTTTGTAAAACCCTAACTTTTTTCAATTCAAAACGAAACCACTGATTTACCGCTACGGTTGAGTTTTACTTCTACACGTCGGAGTCGGACACTATTCCAAACACCTGTTAGCTGCGGCAATCATCTGTACGTTTTCCCCTGATTGCAAAATCCGGATTCTGCTTCTTCAATTAGAGCGGATTGGCTTCTCCAATAAAATAAAAGAGTAAAAATATCATTCACCTTATAAAAATAAAAATAAAGTTTTTTTTTTCTTCATAAAGTATATCAATGCAAATTCGTTAAAAATAAAATGATAATTTTACGAGCAAACTTGCAATATAATGTTGATAGCATAAAGCATTAAAGTACAACGACACCGAAGTTATTGATTGAATCTGCACTGCTGATCTGATAATCTGAATCGAATAAATGTCAAACAACACCGCACAAAAACGACGAACAAACTAACATTGCATCAAGACAACGAAATCACAATTAAAAAACAAAATATATGTGAAAATCACTTATTTCAATAAAAGAGAGAAACGAGTTAGAGGAGTTATTTTGAGTCAAAAATTGACTCTAAATCATTCTTCTTCTTTAATGAATGAAAGAGAAGAAATTAAAGTTTTAATGACAACTTACAAGAAAAAGAGAAAAGAGAGATACTAGACTATTTTAAAAAAAAAATTCAAATATGAACAACTCAATTAAGAATTGAAATCAGCAATTTTTTCACATGACTCAATACTAAACTCACACATTTTTGTATTTCGACGTCTAAAAGTAAATATAAATTTAACCAAATAATTTGACTCAAGTAATTAATAAAATTAACTAAAGAAGCGTTTGAAAGAACTCATATTTAATTTTTGGATGGATAAATTTTTAATCAAAGTATGCTCAAATTGCATAATGAGACTCATGAAGCATTGTAACCAAATTTTTTTTTGCATAATGAGAACTCATTTTCTCCGAACAATTGAAGGTTATTAAAAAAAATAAAAATCGTAATCTTACGATCAAAGTGAATAAAGGGTCATGAGCTATGAAACCTGGATACGAGATACGATACGGATATGATACTGCACCGATACGTCGATACGGAAAAATTTCAAAAATCAAGATACGATACGGTTGGAATACGTTAATAAAAAATTATATAATTAAATGTACAATATAATTATAACCATTTTTTTAATATGCAATTATATTAACAAACAAAAGAAATCAGTCATAGGCTCGTAGCACATCAACATAAATATAAATAATATCGACGATTAAGAGAGTGATGATTAGTCAATTACATACACAATATATCCCAAAAAAAGCACTATTAGTACTATACTATATCCAAAATGAACATTGTTAGTGTTATACTATATCGATCCAAAAAAGAATACATCACTACTCAAGAGTTAAGTTATTTTAGTCAACATTAATTAGGAAATATCGGTGCAGGATAATTATCGAATACTCTCCTAATAAGTATCGGAAAATATCGGATAATTATTTTAAAAAAATAAAATTTAATATTTGAATACTCTTCTGATACGTATTAAGAAGTATAATGGGTGCAGCAGGGCTTCACAAGTGTCATGAGGCAATTAGAGTCGGCCCAAGTTAACATAGTGGTTTTTTACATTTCAGTCCTTGTTCATCTCTGATCTGAGTCCGAAGCAAGGTACCGGAGAGGGAGAGAGAAAGAGACACAGATCGCAATTCATCTTCACATCAAAACGAAGAAATCAAATTAACAAAAAAAATAAAAAATCTTCGATCGTTTCCGTAGCTGAAACGGATCGAATCGAACGAGCAAAGATGTTACCAACAGTTTCCAAAGGACGCTCTTCTTCTTCTTCCTCTTCATCTTCCTCTCGACCCAATTCCACTCTTCTTCCTTACCTCCGCAGAATTATCAAGGTACCCAACTGATCTCTTCATTTCTTCATCTTCTTCCCTTAATTTCGCTAATTCAGTTCAAGATCCGATTCCCCATTTCATTGCAAATGCTGTTGAATTGTGGCGCAATACCGTTGTAGTTATTGTTCATAAATGAAATGACATCCCTATATCGTAATATTATAATTATAAACCATAGGATTGATTAGATTGACCCCTCGTGATTACTTGAGCACTGTGAAACTCAGAACCGCTCAGTTCATGAATTATTGAGCACTTATCTTTTTTTGTTGTTTACTTTGTCAAAACATTTGCCAATAAGAAGATGTGAGAATCTGGAAGTGACCCATTTTGATGGAGAGAACATGGTATGGATGGTGCTTTTCTGGGAATAATGGAAAGAAAGAAAGAAAAAAAAAATCTTTTGCATTTTCATTCTTTTGAAAAAAAAATGCACACAATTGTTCTATTATCTTCTTTTTTGTGTGAACCGGGTATCCCTTGCGCGCAACTGCCAAGACTAATCCCTCGAGCCGGGTAGGACTGCAACGGGTGACAAAGTTCTCCCTCAAGAGATTTAACACAACTGCATGCCCGTTGCTGGATTCAAACCCAGGACCTCTGGTTAAACTGGAAGAGATCCCTTACCATCTCATCCTTGTGCTCTTGGGCAGTCTATTATCTATTTGTTAGCAAGTAAAGTTAACGCAAATTTTAGAAAATGAAAATAGAAAATATTTTCACTAAACAAAGCCTTAATATATTGGATTATAATGTTTTGAATGGTGTGTGTGTGTGTGGTGGATGGTGTGCTATGTATGGTACGGGTTCAAAAATAATAGTCTCATGCCCCAATGGTGTAGGGAATACAAGAGAAAGTGTGAGGTACCATGGAAAATAAAAGAAAGGCATAATGTAGAGGTGAAAATCGTAATATTCTCATTAGGAAAATTACCCTTAGCTGGTGTCAGTTTTACAAGTCAAAATTTTGAACATAATTTTGTTTTCTTTTCAATTTGGTATGGAGGTTGCTGATCTAGTGCTGAGACTGGTACTACATATGTTGTCATAGATACACTAGAGTGTTGACCCTGTGCTATGCAATTTACTTATTATTCTTTTACTATTTATTTGCTGTATTTTTTGACTCAGGTGATTGCTTCATTTCCATTTTCGTTCTCTCTAATTTCATTATTCATTGTAGTGGCAACAAATGGATGTTGAATACACTTTTTGGCAAATGCTTCATCTATGTACGTCACCAAAAGTTGTGTAAGTATATAGAAATCATCTTCTGTTCCATCTTTTTTTTAACATCAAGACTCACATTGTTACCATGATCTCATGCAACAACAATATGAGGCCTATTTTATTTGATTAAATGTACCACCAAACGCATGGCCATAAACTGATGGTTGGTACTCACCCAGTCACCCCTTTGGTCGTCTATGTGTTTGGTGTTTTGAGTGACTGCTTCTCTGATTGCGTTTTTCGTACATTTGATATGGAACTGTGCAATGGATGCAGCTATCAGCATACAAAATATCACAAACGTAAGTCCACTTCTCACGAATATCTGTATTGTTTTGATTTATTGGTACGTGTTTTAAACAGGGTTTGGTCAGTGACGTTTGTTGAGGAGGTTCTGTTTTACTAAGTCATGTTACGTATGTAGCCTTTATCTGCAATTAATTATCCACAGTGCACTATGGTAGTTACATTTAGCAGAACGTGTTCGCATAGAAAATAAAGGGGAACTAAAAGATTAGTTAGAGAAATATCTTGCATAAATTGGAGGAAACACGGATAGAGGGGAATAATGATGGGTTTCTTTTTAATAATTTGACACAGTTCACATTTCTTTCAAGAAAAAAAATCCATTTAAATGTTGCAGTTAATTCTTTTGATAAGGAGCTCTAAGGAACTTTGGCTTATTAGGCTTGTACATGAAGTCATGAACTTTGTTTGGTGATATGTAAACTATACAGTGTTTCAGGAAGATGAAAAGCTGCAAGTTTTATTATATTTATATTAATGACGCATTTGCTGTTTTCAACATGTTTTTGATTGATTTTCTTATTTGAAATTAGAAACCAAGAATCAATGGGCACGCGATGACCCTGCATTTGTTGTGATCTGCAGCCTTCTTTTGGCTGTTGCAACTTTGGCGTATTGTGCAGCGTAAGTTTCTCATGCATTTTGGCGGCAATGGTTCCTCATGATTAGATGACTAGCTAAAAATAAAAATACTTTACATTTGTAGAACAACCAGGAATATATAACTAGTGTGATTCTTTGTAGCTCATATATTTAGTGGTAGGGTTGTTGTGAAAACGTCCATTCTTATAGAAACAGGTTATCACTTTAAACTTTGGAATGTGTGAATTTTATTTAATTGTGAATATTGGACAGTTCTATCGGACAGCAGTCAGACCGGCAATGTTGTATGGTACGGAGTGTTGGGCGGTTAAGAGCCAACACGAGAGTCAAGTAAGAGTAGCGGAGATGAGAATGTTGCGTTGGATGAGTGGTAAGACTAGACAAGATAGGATTAGAAATAACACCATTAGAGAGAGAGTGGGGTAGCACCTATAGTACAAAAGTTGGTAGAAAATAGGCTTAGATGGTTTGGACATGTAGAGAGAAGACCCGTAGATGCCGTTGTAAGAAGAGTAGATCAAATGGAGGAGAGTTAGGTTAAAAGAGGTAGAGGAAGACCTGGGAAAACTATTAGAGAAACCATTATAGAAAGGATTTAGAGGTCGATGAGTTGGATCCAAATATGGTTTATGATAGAACACTATGGCGTCATTTGATCCATGTAGCCGACCCCACTTAGTGGGATAAGGCTTGGTTGTTGTTGTTGTTGTTGTTGTTGTGAATATTGAACTGTAGTTTTAGTGTAAATTGACTGATTGTTTACATTTTGTTTAGATTTTTTTTATTTTGACGCCCTATTTAGTTCATGAAGTGCCCCTCTGGGCATCTTCTAACATTTTATGTTGTAATTTTCCCATTCATTTTCAGGTATGACCATAGTTCTGGCCATGCACTTTTTGTTGTCTTCTCAGTGTTACTATTCCATTTTCTATTGACTGGCATATTTCTGGCAACTTTTTGCTGGTAAGGCTGCTTTCTACTGTAAATTATTCATCCTTTTCTTCAAGTCATTAGATTTTGATAACAAAGCTGATGTATACGTTTTGACCCATATATTCTCCAGGTTCCTAACTAATTCTTATCTTCGAGAAGAGGCTCCAAACAGTTATGTGGTTGAACAGCGTGTTGAATGGTAAGATCAAGAATGTTCTTGCCAGTTTTCATTATGTTGACTCATTTTAGTTGTATGCATGTTCAATTTTCAGAGCACGCACTACTATTTGGTCAAATGTTATTTAGGAAAGGCTTATTTTAAATGTTTGATTATGTTAATGAGCACACAGAGTGTACTTGATCACCTTTTTCTTAAAATTTAATGATTAATTTCCAATTGCTGATTATATTTTTTGTTTTCCATGGAAGGATGTATGCGTTTGATGTACACTGCAACTCTTTCTTCCCAATGTTTGTTTTGCTATATGGTAATTTCTGTCTCCTCAGTTAGTATGAATTGTTAGGATGTTGGTAGCTAAAACATCATGAATTTAAGTGGTACTGATATCTGGTCTTTTGGCAGTGATCCATTATTTTCTATCTCCTCTATTGGTGGCTCATGGTTTCATTCCAGAATTGCTATCAAATCTATTATTCATGGTGGGAGCTTCATACTACCATTATCTAAATTTCTTAGGTTATGATGGTAAGGCTCTCACTCTCTTTTCATTTAGATCGTAGAATATATTGCTAGTGTGTTGTATCCTTGGGTGTGTCTGCTGTCTCGTAAACAATGTCTTATGGCTATAAAGGATGGGTTCCGTTACTTAGATCTTGGTAAATGTGTTCATTTGCAATGAATATGTTCTTATTGTTTCCAATTAAACTTTTGAAGCATCAGTGATTTTGCTTTCTTGCATATTTGCACCGAGTATTGTTTCTGGTGTTTTTCTAAAATCCCTTTGGAATGAGAACGCATGTTAAAGTTCTTGGTAAACTTGTTTCCCAAATATGTATAGCTCTGAATTGTATGGTTTTGAATAACATTAAATTGATTAATTGATTGACATCTGTGGCTGTAGTTCTGCCCTTTTTGGAGAGGACCACCTTTTTCCTGTATCCAATTGGTGTAGTAATCGTCCTTTCTCCAATTTGTAAGTATTTAATGTGCATTCCATTTGTTTTACATAATCTGTTAATATTGCATCCAAAGTCTAAACCCAATTTCTTATTTTCAGTGATTTTGAGCGGCTTCAATCCTTCTAGATACTTTATGAACATATATTTCAGCCGACAAATATGATCACTCCAGCTAAAACTTTTGACCAGTCTGTGTCCTGTTGAGGTTATGAAGTAATGGAGGCTACAACATGAGAAGGCTTAAATGGAAGTTTGTTTGTTTGTTTGACGAACGCAATACCCCCGGAAATGCATCATTGTAGGCCTTCTACTACTATCAATCGAAGTTGAACTGTAGTTAGTAAGTCAGTGTAGTCATTGTATTTTTTACAGTTATTGAATAGAATTTGTTCAAATGAATACACTCATTGTACTAAAATTTCTTTGTCAACTCGGCATCTTTCTTCCCAACAATCAATATATTCTTTCATGAGGCTAGATACTTGTTGTCTGAATGAAAAGAGTTGACTATACATTTGTCCCTATCACTGCATTGCATATGCATTCATGGTTAACTTCTTTGAGTAGTCATTAGAAGCTACATACCAATAACAAAGTCATGCTCCATCCGGAAGTGGGAAGAAAATAAGAGAGGATACTGTAGAAGCTGAACAGAGGATTGCGTGAATAGAAAATGGATGTGAAGCAAACACAAAATAAAATGAATAATTAATATAATTATTTTCAGCTTGATGAAATAATAAAGTGGATGGATTTAGAAATTTTTACAATACGTCAAACCATAAGTGACAAAATAATGACGTTAATTTATTACCCTCTACAAAAAAAATTGAAGACAATTTAACATCTATTTTACAAAAAAAATTGAAGACAATTTAACATCTATTCATTATAACTGCACTTTACATATTTTCATATTATAAAAGGAGAAATGATATTTGTATAAACATTTTGTAACAACTCTCTCTTAGAGTATATCGTGTTCTTAGTCTATCTCTTCTCCCTCTTTTTCTCTCGATTGTTTTTGGAAATGATTTATGAACAACCGAGGTGACAACTAACAACATATTTTGATACATATGCATTCAGTTTTTCGTTAAACATTTTTACCGATCTCGATTTCCATGCACACCCACTTAAAGAGTAAATGATATGTGTTGTTGCAAATGGTTGTCCCGGTCAAGTTGTATAAATATCACAACTCATTGTTTTTGTCCCAAAAGAAGAGAGAGAAGATATGGCTCTCTCAAAAATTGTCCCAAAAAATAGTTGTATACATATGAAATATAAATATAAAGTAAGTTATGTTTGGTTCAAGTTCAACAAATGAGATGAGAGGTGGAGGTTTTAATGGAGTGTAGGAGAAAGGAGGGAAGATGACTGATTTCAAAATGCTTTTTCTTTGGTTTGATGATGAGGGAGAGATATTTTAATGAAAGGAAAATGTAAATTTTCATTTCCACCCTTATAATATTTAACTTGGTAAATTTTAATTTTGATCCCTCTATTTCATCACGCCCACAAAAATGATTTCTTTTTTAATCAAACTTTTTGGTCAATCAATTATATTGGTCGTAACTTTGGTCTCAAACCAGATTTTTGGCTTAAAAAAGCAAATTTTGGCCACCAAAAGGGATGATTTATTGCTTTAATTTTGAAATTTGAAGATAAATACCTCTTTTGGGGTAAAAAAATCACAATTTTTTGGGTCCAATTTGCCTTTTTAGGGGTTAAAAATACTGGAGAGACCAAAATTACAACAAATGTGGTAATTGAGAGATAAGTTAGATTTTTTTAAAAGAAAAATACCATTTTTGTAAGCATGATAAAATAATAAAATCAAAAGTACAACTAAACCTTGAACATAAAAGTATTTAAATCTAAATTTCAGTAAATGTTATCTTTCTTCCAAATCCCTCCACGGAGACAAGCTTAATTTAGTTTAGGAGAAATTTTAACCCCTCCCCTCTCCTCACACTCTCTCCAAAAAAATAATCAAGCTTCTAAAATTTATAATAATATATCTCCCTCCTTTTCTCTCTTCTCCCTTTCGAGTTCCGACAAAACATACTAAATGATAAATCAAAATATTAAGGCTTTTCCGTGCTCTCTATAGACTCAAATATATATAAAAAAAAATAAAATAATTTACACTCATTAAGAACAGCAGTCAAGTTGGTAAAAAAATAAAATAAAATAATAGCAATCAAATGCATTTACTTTTCATAATTTCATGTAAAAAATAAGATATATTATCAGCATACACCTGATTATAATGGTCATCTGATAACATTGAGAAATGAATGTCATGATGTTTTTATGATATTTTATTTTTGTTTATATTTGAGATCAATAAATTTATGCAATTTTTTGTTTTTAATCGAGTCCGGAGTAGAGTAGTATTTTCTTTACATAAATGAGAAGAATAAATACATGTGGCTCAACGCCCATTTAATCAATTTCTCTCTTTTCTTCGATGCAAAATCAATATAAGTTTTAGATTCGAAAGTTTTGGGTTTGAGCATTGCAGATATTTTGGAGAGATTTAAACTCCTTTGTGATTTTTTTTGGGCCATAAAGTTTTTCCTACCCTAAATTGAAATACCATCTTGTCATCCTAAAAAGATTTCAAAACAAGATTTCATAATTTCTTCACTTTTTCTCTCAAACAACTAACAATCCTAGCATTTTAGTTCGCTAACACACCTTAATAAAACCATTGGTCTTTAACTCTCTCTTTTATCTTATTTTATTTTATCAAACTTCTGAAAAATACTGGCTTAATACTTTTTTCTATCTATCTATACAATAATAGATTTAATTATTTATTACAAAGAGCGAAAAAGATGAAATAAGAAAAAGATAAAGGTACGTATAAAAAATAACAAAATTTATTAGCTTTATTCCCATGTGTGAAAAACTAAAGAGGACAATTAAAACGTAACCAAGTGATTTATCAAATATATTTTTTTGAAGTAACAAAGTGATTTATCAATTAAAAAGAGTAAGAAAGTGAGTATAATCACATACGAAGGAGCATAATCACATGCAACCTTCATCCCCTAAGCAATCATGAAAACAAAGAATATGAACCTTAAGCAATAATATTTGGGCATTTAGCATACGTGTATGGCTGAGACTTGAGAGAAAGTCCCAGTTTCAAATATTAGGTAAGCAGGTAAAGATTTGTCAAAGTAGGTAATGAAAGGTCAAGCAAATCCATCAACACACGACCAAAAGCAAACACGACTCTCATTCTCAAAAAAGTTGGTGAGCACACCCAACATATCCCTTTGTTTTTCTTTCCTTCTAATTTTTCTAATTATATTCACACAACAAAATCAACATTTTCAATGGCGAAATAGGAATTTTTTGTAACCATTGCTTTCATGAAAAATTGACATCACTGAATGGTGTGAAACCATAGCATAGAAAAGAGAGAAAATCCTCAATTATACAAACACAACAAGAAAATAATTAACTTGTCCACACTCTTCACGGTATTGTATGTGTTTTGTTTTGTATTACACTTTCACTCCTCAAATTTACTTCCTTTCACATCCACAACGAACCTATACCTCACATCATTCTTCTCCAATCTTTCAAAAGCTTTGTTAATGTAATCCATAGTCACAATTTCAATCATGGAAGTTAGACCCTTCTCTTTCCAAAACTCCAACATCTCCTCTGTCTCCTTCACGCTCCCAACAAAGCTTCCAGTAATTGACTTCCTCCCTACGCAACACAACATCAATAGATTAGAAGATATCATAAAATTTGGAAAAATCAAAAGCAAAAAAAAAAAGAAAAAAAAGAAGTTTAATTACTTTTAAGTTATTGAATTATTTGGAGATTTTCAAATATATCATTGAACTAAATTTTTGAATAATTTATGTGTAGGTCCCTAAGTTCAAGACCTAATTACAAGTTATTTAAAAGTTGAGAGACCAAATTAAAAAAATTAGTTTAAAATTACTAACAAATTTAGGATATGATTACAATTTTTTCAGTTCAATGAATAATTTTAAAATCTTCAATAATCAAGGGACCTATCCAATAATTAAGCTAAAAATCATTGATGAGGAAGAATAAGGTGGCTTTTACCTAGCATGACCATAGGTGTAACAAATTGAAGAGGGGTGTTAATAACACCCATCAAGATCAATTTCCCATCCATTTTGAGCAATGAAAGATAAGGCTCAAGAGGGTGACCAACAGGAACAGTATCAATGATGTAATCAAGTGAATCAGCAGCTTCTTGCATCCCAACAGTATCTGAGCTAACAAGATAATTGTCAGCTCCAAGATCCTCAAGTGCCTCTTTCTTCTTCTTATCAGAAGAACTAATCACAGTTACATGGTGACCTAATGCCTTTGCTACTTTCACTCCCATGTGTCCTACACCTCCAAGGCCCAATATTCCACCTCTTAGCCCAGGTGTTTTCAGCCCAAAATGTGAAAGTGGACTGTACACAGTCACACCTGCACACAACAATGGTGCAACTTGCTCTGGCGCCAATCCCTCTGGTATTTTCACAACAAATCTGACAGTAATATCCCCAAACACATAATCAGTTTAAAATTAACTCAGTAATAATATTCAAACATCTATTTTTTCTTACACCACCATGTTCAAAGTAAAAAAAATTTGGTCAATTCAACTACATAATTAACCACAATTGAACATATCTAAATTAATTATCTACTCAATTGAATTAATCACAATTGTTCATGTGATTAACAGGTGTGGAAAAAATTGGGTGTCCATGAAACATTTTTTAAACAAAATGATCTATATGTGTAGCGTTTGGATAAACAACTTATAAAATAAGTTATATCAATAATAAAAAAGTAAAATAAGATCAAACAATTTTCATATGAAGTATACACTGATTTGATAAGCTATTCAAGAGAGATGGTGAAAACATGCTTATGAAAATAAGTTGAAAATAATCCATTAACATGTCAAAAGATAAACTCAAATAAGTGGATCTAAACATACATCAAATTATCAATTTTTGAATAGGTTTTCAGAAATGCATAAAACGTGTGGAATTTAAATTGACACGGAAAATAAAAACAGTAAATGAGAAAATAATTTAAATTACTTTTGTTCAACGACGGTGGATTCAGCAAAGCCACCCTGAGTGATCTTGCCGTCAGTGTAAACATCATTGTAAGACCAGATCTTCTTGTTACAGTATTGCTCAATCTCAGAATCACATGCTCTGCAGCTTTTGCAGCAACCAACGAGAAGACCAACACCCACAATTTCTCCCACTTTGAACCTCGTAACATTTGAACCCACCTCTAGTACCTCACCAACCACTTCATGCCTGTTTTTCAAAACAATCATAAACTTTAATTAACGAACAAGAATTATTAAATTCACTTGCAAAACACGGACATATACACAAACACCGAACACATGCAAGTAATAATTTGATAGATGACATAATTATATGTGTACGTCGTATCAGACACCAGACACATCTTCAATTGATCAGAATTTAGAAGTTAACATACCCAGGAACCATAGGATAATTGGACATGCCAAGATCATTTTTGATTTGGTGAAGATCAGAATGACAGACTCCACAGTAATGAATTTTGATGTAAACATCATCCGGTCCTGTGTTTCTGCATGGTTTTAAGTATAACAATAATATTATATACTAATCGTCACAAAAAAACAAATATAAGCATATAATAAATAAATCAGATGACGTTTATTTACACACTAATCACCTGAGAGTGTATGTGTATGGAGTGAGAATTCCGGAAGGGTCTTTTGCAGCTAATCCTACTGTTGTTCTCTCTGCAACTTCAATGCTACCCATGTTTTTGTGTTCTCTGGTCTCAGAAGTAAAAACAAAGTGAGTGGGTTTGGTTAGTGGGTTGAGAAACATGCGTATATATAAAGGTGCTGATCAAGGGTAATCATCTAAGAATTTGGTGTGGGGTCACTTGGTGCGGTAGGTGAGAATCTTCACCGTTGATCAAGAAAGTTTGTGATAGGCACTATTCATTTGGTTGCATCTAATGGTCCATTAAAGCGATTTGGTGTAAAATAAAATAAACGATTCTTCAATTAGTTTTAATTAACTTTAATAGCTCCCTTTTAGTAAGTTAATCATGTTTTGGTTGCCTATTATCTAAAGAGATGTTTTTCAAATATGTTAAAGTTGATGACTTTATTGGCTTTATAGGTTTATACTTTAAAAATACGATTTTTCTGTGCGAGATTTGTAATCATGTTTTCGTGCATGTTTTCCGTCTTGTTATAAACTTATAATGTTTGTTCGATTGTATTGACAATTTAACTTCAATTCAATGAAGATTTAACAATAATTTTGACGTCTTAGTTGTTACACGTTTAGAAATGTGAGTGCTTCAAACACTTTAATTTCGTCATATTTGTAGGTTTTGTTACCCAGTGTGTCATAAATTTATTCATAGATTCGTTATTTTTAGTTTTAGCAAATTTCAATTTGCTCCTAATCGATGTATTCTATCAATTTAATTGAATGAATGCCATTATTTTAGTAAAAAAAATGACATTAATTAGTGTAGGTACCCTGTGCAATGCAGGGTTAGATAATTTATTTGAGTTACAATTTTTAGCATTTTTATGGAAAATTGTTTATCTCTAAGTATATATCATAATGATATATATTAAATCATTTAACTTTTATATAAATTTTATACAGTTGATTTATACGATGTAAACGTTTATTTTAATGTGAATTTTATAAAAAAAATATGTTTCTAAGAAAAAATTATTGAACGGTGTAATATCACTCAAATGTTACAACGAAATAATTTGATCTCTTCTCTTTTTAATTGGATTTATTTTTGTTTCTCACAACTTTTCTTCACCGAAGATATACCTCTTCCAGTCTAAAGTATTTGGTAATGTTGTTTAAGTTTTTCCTACAACCTATTAAGAATTCGGAAGAAAAAATGGATACATTTATCAATATGTATACGTCAATGGTCTATTTATCAACATATATGCGACTTAATCAATATTCCAAAGCTGCTTCGTCGTTTTCACTGAGAAAAATAAACCTGTGGCTGTACTACAGTACTTCTCTCTCGTTAGGTATTTGATTTGACGTGAAGTATTAATTTTCCAAAATACCGGCAACGGCAATTTAACAGTTTAAAGTTCAAACGGTAGGTGTTGATAGCTCAATTTCGGACGCGGTGTACATGAGGGCACCAATTGAGGCCATGTTTACACTCTTCCATGCCCAACCACACCCTACACGAAAACGATTCCATATTTTTGTTTGGAATTACCGATGGTAGAAAATTATTTTACATAATATTCAATGACAATTCATCATATTGTCACATAGACTCGTTATAAATCTTTATTTTATAAATGACCATTTAAGGTTGTCCATATAAAAAGAATAAGGTAAGCAACACACTCTTTTATAGATCAAATTTCATGAGTCCAATTAAATTTATGACAATCACATAATTTAGTAGGGTCATGTGAATATTTTCAAGAAAAAAAATGTGTTGAAAAATGTGTATCAAAGAGTGTGAAATTTGATATTGCATGTCTTCTTTTATAAAAAAATTTTAGTTAGTTTTTGGTGTTTTTTATTTTCTGAGGCATAATAAACTCTTAGCATTTCATTCAATATTAGTATCAATACAAATGGGAGAAGAGTAAAAGATACTAGGGTTAGACTAAAATACAGACGCTCTTGCGAGGTTGTGAACGATTCTCCTAGTTTGCCTACAGATAAAACTAGAGTGAAACTAGTATGATAAAAAAAGAAAAGACTTGTGACCCAACCTTTCTTTCTCATGTATTGGATTTACTGTTTGAAAGTCAGAGAATGGGCTAAACTTGAAAGCAATTGATTGTAGGATTGTACCGATCATTGTCAATTTTGTGAGTCTCTTTTAGGTTTTTTACAACTTATGTGATGCTTCCGTTTAGTTTCATGATTTTTTTTTTGTGTGTGGAAGAATTCACAAGTAAATAAGAAATAACCATTTACCTGATTTAGAATCTAACCCAAATGAATGTCATGAGTTTATGTTCTAGTGCAGTTAACTGAAATCGGATAACGAGGGTTTTAAATCAAATTTCAATGGATTTTACCTGTTAAAAGACATTAAAACTGGTAGACTCTGACCACCTTTTTCCTTTTTGATTGTTTATTATATATAAAATAAAAGTTCTGCTTTAAAATAAACATGCTACTTTTTAGATTTATTGAATAATTGATGTATTTTGTTTATATTCTAGACCGGATATATCAATTACTCAATGAATTTAAAAAAACAATTGTGGCCGTAAATAGTTACAATTGTTCAACTATACGTATTTAAAAATTGTAACTATACGTATTTCCTCTATAAAAAAACAATTATTCTTTATGTATCTATTAAGTTTCTCATGCTTTGTGGCCGTATATGCAACCATAGAATTTTCGTTCAACTCATAACTTACGAATTATCGACATGCTTGTAAGGGCGGACCTATTCAAGGAAGGGTGTGACAATAGCCACATCAGCTCATACCCTTTTTTTTATTTGTCCACTCCAACCATCCCAGCCCATCCGTATTACACACACTTTCTTTCATGATTTTTCTCAAAACACACCACCAATCAACCTCGTTTCCTTCTTCTTTCTAGCAGTGAACATGCACGCGCACAACCACCACCAACCAACCGTCACCTCTCCTATCTCAGCCCAACACCACCACCATCGACTCATCATCTATGTTTCCCCCTCCCTCTCAGCGACTTAGTAACTCTGTTTTCCTCCCCTCTTTGTGACTCATCATCTCCTTTCTCCTATAAGTTTTAGGTTAATTTTGAGATTGAGGTTGAGACTGAGAGTGAGTTTTAGTTACTAATACTATACTGTTGAAATTGTTTGAATTAGCTTTTGGTTAAGTTTTAGTTTTGGTCACTATATATCGACGAGAAATTCAATTGATGTATGTACTTAACTGGCCTAATACATATAGAATCCTAATACAAATATTTTCAAATTAAATTTTTGAATTGTGTTTATAATTTAAACAAAGAAGATTCATGTTTAAAATTAAAAACTTCATAAAAGAAAAAGGAAATACGTATAGTTACAATTTTTTGTTTTCTTTTTGGTGATTGATGTAAATAGTTTTAAAGATTTAGCATACCGGCATCTTTTCTCTTATTATTTTATTTGAATGGAAGTTCTCTCTTATTGCTAATTGAACTTGACCAATTTCTTGAATAATTATCATGTCGAATCTAAAGATCTCTCGATGGTGGTGATGATTGATCTTTTAGTGTATGATATTCGTCAATAGCAAGCTTCTCTAGAAGGGAGATAATGTACTTGCACACATTCCGACAATCAAGTCAGTAAGTACTGTGAGTGATAAAGATATTTAGGGTAAAAAAATGAGCGTATTTGGATCAATTCCACAAGTTAATATTTATGAGTAGGTTTAAGGTTTTTGGCCCTTGATCGGTTACATGGACAACTGCCATCAAGGAACACATGTAAGGATATTAGAATAAACCATCATTTGATCTGTTCTGATTGCTCCTGATCATCCTACGAGGTCTTTATCAGTGGTTTTTAGGGTGAGTCCATGCTATCACCCATCTGTGTATAAGCTTTTGAAGGGTACCTAAATCCAGTCAAGGATTAGGTCTTGGTCAGTCCGAAACCAATAATATTTTTAAGGTTTAATTACACTTTTGGCCCCTTAAGTTTCCCAAAGTTGTGATTTTGGCTCCCTAAAAAAACAACTCTTTCCAGGCCCCCTAAGTTTACTTTCTGTTGCAATTTTGGCCCCTCACACCAATTTTGACTCAGTCAACGGACATGTGTAAAAAAAAATTTATTTTATTTTTTTATTTTAAAAAAATATTTTTGTAATTAAAAAATGTTTTTTTTAATCACAAAAAATATTAAATTTTGTTTTTTTTATTACAAATAAAAAAAATTAATTACAATTTTTTTTGTTTTTTTTATTACAAAAAATAAAAATAAAAAAATATTAAAAAATACAAAAATAATTAAAAATTTACACACGTGACGCCCACGTCAGCGTTGACTGGGTCAAAATTGGCGTGGGGGGCCAAAATTGCAATAGAAAGTAAACTTAAGGGGCCTTGAAAGAGTTGTTTTTTTTAGGGGTCAAAATCACAACTTTGGGAAACTTAGGGGGCCAAAAGTGTAATTAAGCCTATTTTTAATTCTAAAGTCACAAGTTAACCAACAGAGATTAAGTTTAACCAAAAGGACTAGACTTCCGCAATTTGAGAAACCGATATTTGAATTTTGTCTAAAAAAAGATATTCATGATTAGTGGCTGTTCTTGAATAGGATTACCTCAAATGAAGAGAATTTAACAGAAACAAAACAATAACCATGGTACTGAGGGCTTTCGACAAGTTCCTTCACGAGTGTTTTGATCGAACAAATGTCTTTCCCCACAAGGTCAACGCTAATTAACCAACTGAGTCACACACATTTGATGGTTAGACCATCCACAGTGATAAATACTTCACATATTTAGCATAATACTAAATAAATTTTGTTGAAATGTAACAATATAAAATTATTTTTTGAACCTATTTAATAAATTTTTTCGTGTTTGGTTGATTTTTTTTTTATGTTTATTAAGTATTACAACGTATTTAAGCACTCAATATAGAGTGCTCTATTGTGGAAGGTTTTGAAAAATAATTTATCAACAAAACATTTAAAATTTCCGAATTATATTAACAATTGCACAAGTTTGCAGATGTTGTAACTTGTATTTTATTTTAGAGAACTTGAAGCTGTAATCCTTCACGACAAGCTGGCAATTTTGCCATGCATTGATTCCTGTAAATGTATATTACAGGAAATCCAACATTCTTCATGAATTACATATGTAGGAACGTATTTATAGTGTCAACATTTCAAGACAAGGCAGCCAAATAGATAATTAAAATTGGAATCTGTTGGGAACATTGAGTGGCGAGTTGTTTTAAATAATTAGATTTAATTCAATATTAGACCTTCAAAGTTAAAATATTTAAAATTCATGATATTTGTTTAATATAACTTAGTAATGAATTATAACCTTTTCGAATAAAAAAAATCTCATGTGGCATGGTTCAAATTCCACTTAGAACAGTCGTAAAATGACCGTTCTTTTCTTTTGTTGAAATTGTTCAATTTTGCCAAATCTAAGTCACTAATGAACTTAAAGCTTAGCCATGATTGCCCATAAAAGTGTGGGTCAGGAGAATAATGCTCTTTCTCCCTGTAATAATTATTTTGAAAAATGATATTTGTACAACAGTTTTGTGATAATTTTCTCTTTTTTTTTTGACAAAAACAAAATGATATTCATTCATTCAAATCGAGAGATTACATCATTCAACACCGCTAAAAACGTAAATGATGAATCTGCGAACAAACTCACAGCATTCAAGTTAATAGCATACAACGCATAATGCCTACAAAAATATATGATAAAATTAAAGTGACCGGAATATCTATGGTCTCCGGATCTGCAACGTTGACGCCCAAATCTTTGATTGAATAATTGATCTTCAATATGAACCAAATGAACACCGCAAGAAGACAGGAAATCAAACAACACCGCACAAGACGACGAACAACAAACGACCACACTTAGATGATGAAATCACAAAGAAAAAACCTAGATCTATGTGAAAATCACTTATTTAGATTGAAATATAGAGAAAAAGATGAAGAGGGGTGATTTCAAGTCAAGAATTGACCCAAAACCACCCCTCAATGGAAAATCTGGAAGAGAAAACCTAGAGAGAGAAAACTAGGGCCGGCTTGTTGGAGAGGGAGTGATAATTTTCTCTCTTATATCTATATTATGCTCTCATTTCTTTTTCCTCTCTATTGTTTTTGATCAATAAAAAGAGAGAAAGAGAAGGTTGTTAAAAAAATGTTTCAAAATAACTAAACAAATATCATGAATCTAATTATGTTGGTCTCATCGGCCCTTGATACTTGGTAACTGCCCATAAAGTGTGGGTCAGGAGAATAATGTTCTTTCTCAAGGTAATAATTTTTTTATTTTATTTTTGGTGGTGGCTAACCTCAGACCTTGCATATATTATACTTTGTCTCTATCAGCTGAGTTAAGCTCACGAAGACAAGTAATAATTATTTTGATCGTATGTAGCGAGTGATCGTAATAATTAATTGACGTATTAAAATTTTAAAATAGTATTTTCTTATGTATTTTATTCATCAAAATACTCCACAAAATTAGAATAGTTTCTCAATATTGTCTTTAAATTCTTTTATATATAGACTGATATAATAATAAGTAAGTTTATATCAAGACTGTTATGAAAATAACTAAGTATATTAAGAGATTAATATAAAAAGGAAAAAACTTAGGTACAATTCCTTAGGTGCTTTTCGTATGGTTCTTAACTAAATTCATCATGATTTCCTCAAATCCTTAATATTCTCAAAGTTTGTTAAATAAAAAAAAGATGTATTTTTAGTTAAAAACAATACGAAAAGCACCTAAGAAATTGTACCTAAGTTTTGTCCTTTCTAATATATTGTAAAACTACTGTGATAATACGTCTCACATTCAGAAACTTATTACCTCCTTCTTTCTCTTGTTCAAAAAAAAAAATGGACAAAGAAGAAAAAAATGAAAATGAAACATTGCATTGTCGGTGTTAATTCTTTGCATCACGTGTTTGCGGCCACTTTTGAATATTCCAAATTCATTGCGGAGCATGCTCCCCTAAGACCATTTACAATGATGAAAAATATTTAACCACACTCAACTTATATTTTTTCAATTCTCAAACACTCCATGTCATTTTTCTCTCTTATTCAACATTCATTTAATTTTTACTCTTTCCAATTGTTTTTCATTCAACACTCTACCCCACCACCTTTTATTTCTTATTCTTATTTAATTTTATATTTTTGTTTTTATAATTACATAAAATTACAATTATCGATTATAATTAAATTAAAAAACACTTAACAA
>Ga0228711_1002821_pt1 | contig 26953 bp, 14 predicted proteins | sample MedpolnodulmetaG_2_FD_177996 | JGI IMG/M metagenome (GOLD analysis project Ga0228711, IMG submission 177996) | Root nodule microbial communities from Medicago polymorpha collected in Santa Monica, California, United States - brown nodules | ecosystem: Host-associated > Plants > Roots > Nodule... | reverse complement strand
TGCGATGTTGCTTTCGATTTAGGAGTTAGATGGAGGAAAGCATGAAATAAAGTGTTGAAATAAACAAAAGAAATAAAGTGGTGAACTAACCTGTGCGATGTTGCTTTCAATTTAGGAGTTAGACGGAGGAAAACATGAAATAAAGTGTTGAAATAAACAGAAGAAATAAAGCGGTGAACTAACCCGTGCGATGTTGCTTTCGATTTAGGAGTTAGATGGAGGAAAGCATGAAATAAAGTATTGAAATAAACAAAAGAAATAAAGCGGTGAACTAACCTGTGCGATGTTGCTTTCGATTTAGGAGTTAGATGGAGGAAAGCATGAAATAAAGTGTTGAAATAAACAGAAGAAATAAAGCGGTGAACACTTCAAAAAAAAAATATGGCAGATTTGTTTTGTTCAAAAAAATAGGAGATTAGGTGTGATCTGTTGAGAACATTTCAAAAAAAATAGGGCAGATTTGTTTTGTTAAAAAAAAGAAGGAGATTAGGTGTGATTTGTCGAGAAGGAAAAAATAGGGTTAATAATTAAACAGGGGTATTAGAGTAAAATTAACCATTAAGGTTAGGTTTAAATTAGGGCAAACATTAGCTTCCGGGTTAACTTTTAATAAATAAGAGATTTAAGGTGTAGCGGGTAACAATTATTTTTATTTTTATTTTTATCACAACAAACTCTTAAAATTCGTAGATGAGCTTGTTACAGCTCCAAAAAATAGATTTATAAGATGAAAATTGTCCTCAAGCTACGCCTTAAGCTAAAATCAACATACTTACTTCCATTATTGGTATTAGAAGCACGATCTCCATGGATAAATATTTGGGTTTTTCTATTCTCAAATGGTGAGTTAAAAGAAGCAATTTCCATTTTATCATGGAAAAAATGCAATTTAGGCTAGCTTTTTGGAAGAATAAATTGTTAAACAAGGCGGGCAGGTTAACTATAGCTACTTCGGTTCTTTCATCTATCACATTCTATTACATGCATATTGCATGGCTGCCTGAAAGCATTTGTGAATACATTGATCAAACCACTATAAATTTCATTTGGAGAGATGCTAACAATAAAGGTATTCATCTAGTTGGATGGAACAAAATTGTTAGACCAAAGTATCAAGGCAGATTAGGTATTAGAACAGCAAGAGAAATGAACATTTGCCTTCTTAAAAAGCTAGTTTGAGACATAGTTCAATCTCCAAAAAAAATTACGGGTTGATATCCTTTCAGATAAGTATGTTTTTGGTATGCGTCTCCATTATGCTGCTACTAGGCCTACTGATTCTTCCACTTGGTCTTCCATCATCCGTGCAAAAAAAATCTCAAAGCTGACGTTTCTTGGCGTGTAGGCTCACATATCTTCTTTCTGGTATTACCCTTGGAGCACCTTTGGCTACTTAGGGACTTTGGTACCATATGTTGACATCCGTGACATTCCCTTAACTGTCAAAGATGCCATATCTTCCAACAACCCTCATACTCACGTTCTTTACACGTCCCTTCCTCCCATTGTATCCAACACCATCAATAACATGCATTTCAAATTTAATGATGTCGTAGAAGATATATTTATTTGGTCAAGTAATAAAAATGGTAGCTACACTACAAAGAGTGGATATTGATGACTGATTTCTCATACCACCCCCAACCATAACCACTCTTGGTATTGGATTTGAAAATTAAAGATTCCGGAGAAAATCAAATTTCTCATATGACTGGCTTGTCATTCTTCGACCCCCACTCTTTCTCTGCTCAATCATAGGAACATCTCAGCATCTTCTACCTGTACTAGGTGCGGCCAAGAGACTTTTCTCCGTTGTGTTCAAGATTGTGATTTTTCAAAAAAAAAATGTATCATTTCGATTTCAATCATCCACCTTTTTTTGATTGCATGGTCCCTCATGACTGGCTCAAATCTGGCCTTATAGGTACTCATTCCTTCACCTTCTCTGCCATCATTTGGTGGGCTTAGCGTCACCATAACATGATGTGTGTTTAAGCCAAGATAACATGTCTATTCACCATCTTGTTTTTAATATTCAAAGTATGGTAGCAACCTTCAACAACTGTCTCACCATCAACCCCATTAGCGCAGAAGAGGACAAATTTATCAAATGGAAACATAACAATCATTCTAATGTAATCCTTAATGTTGATGGAGGTTGTCTTTGGTGACCTCTTTCGTAATTATGTTGAGTTCTATTTGTCAGGATTCTTTGGTTTCACCAAAAATCAAGCTGATATTCTCCAAGCGGGGCTTTTGGCAATTTACCATGGTCTTTTGCAGGCGAAAGAAATGGCAATAGCTGATTTTGTTTGTTACTCTGACTCTCTGCAGTGTATTAATTTCATCAAAGACCCTCCAATGAAGTTTCACATTTATGCACTGTTGATTCAAGACATTAAGGACCTCACTGATCAAATTAATGTTACCATCTGACATACTTTAAGAGAAGGGAACTAATGTGCAGACTTTTTGGCCAGGCTTGGAGCTTTCTCAGATATTGATCTTTCCTTCCACGCTTCACTTCCCGAAGGCCTTCGAAGTCTTCCAAGGATTGACACAACTGAAACTTTTTTTTTCTAGAGTGTAGTTTGTTTTTTTATTCTCTCTTTTTTTGCTTGTTTTGATTAGCATTGTAACAAAAAAAAGATTGTCCTCATTAATAAACATAAGTTTATACCATTTTTTTTTATTAAGGCTAAATTACGCCGAAGATTATCTAATCGTAACAAGTTAGTTTTTTAAGTTTTTTTCATATCAATTGCGTCTTTTAAGTTATTTAATTGTAACAAGTTACTCCTTTAAGTATTTTATGTAATACATAGGTCCTTTAAGTTATTTAATTGTAACTTTTAGACTCGGAATAACTTACATTTTGAAGATCTGAAATCCTCCAAATTGTTACGGTTAAATAACTTAAAGAACCTCATTGGTATGGAAAAAAAAAACTTAAAGGGTCAACTTGTTACAATTAATTAATTTAATGGATCTAAATGATATAGAAAAAAAACTTAAAAACCAATTTGTTGCAATTAAATAACTTTAAAGACTTCTTGTGTAATTTAACTTTTTTATTAAATATAGAACTCTTTAACACATTTCTTCACATTTAACACTATTGAGTTTGATGGAGAAATATAAATTGTGGGTGATTCGATAACAGAAATCTAATAGCATATGGTTGAACGGATTTTGAAGATGTTCTGATACCAACTAAAAATTTGTGGTTAAGTCTAACATAAATCACAAAACCGACTTATGATATGAGAGTTGTCCTACTTATAAATACTTATTTAAGTAATCTGAGGTGCGACTCTTGAACATGAATTTATATTTATCTTATGAAATTGCCTTTTCTTAAATTTGCGAAAAGACATAAATGCATCAATATAGAGCAATATCTTATCATATTATTTAGTCAGTGAATATCATAGTGTGAGTGTTGAAAATTCTAGCATACCAAGTCTGATTCATACTTGTAAAAAAAAGTCTTATCTATCCCATATATTAACTTTAACGGGTCATATTTTATGTGCTCCTAATGTGCAGGTGTTTTTTATGTAAACTGGGAAGAAGTACTTCCTGCAGCTACTGCACTAGTCTCAACTCTCGGAGGTTTTGGTATCCAGGAACAAATGAGTAAGATTAATAAAGCAAGACTTAAATTTATAGCTTTATTTGAAGCTGAAGTGCATAGAATTGTGTGATAGTATCATCACTGGACCAAGTTGAATGTTTATAGAATTACAGATATGAAGAAGGGTAAGTGAAATAATTAGATATAACCACTCATGATAAACACTTATGCTAGAAGTGCTTAATTAAGTCGTTTATCCAAACATAGCCATAGGACAGATTGCAATGTTTCTTTACATTTTAGCTGGCTGGTTTGTATATATATACACAGAAATCATTTGATGCTTATGGCTTTACAGGAAGTTCGTTATGTTTGGGACATTTCTTTTGCGACGATGCTTTAAATGTATAACCTGAGATTAATAACTATAGGTACTATTAATGTCTCTTGCTGCTGTTCTTTTACCTTGCAGGAATTCCCAAATTCATATTGATCTGAGTTCATGACTATAACTTGTCATCATTTTTACTTTGATCGGGGTACTTCACAGGAAAGAGGAAAGCAGAATCTCAGGTTCTATCCAAATTAATTCTGAAAATTCAGGTATTATTCTATGCCTTTCATGATCTTGAACCTAAATCAGTATTCGAGTGTTGCGAAAAAAGATCCGGGGTTCTAAACTCAAGCAGTTTAAACTCCAAATACCTTGATATGCAAGCGAGTCAAGTTACTGAAATGGTTATATATAGATTATAGACCAATAGAGCTAAAGCTGTATGAGGATCCAGCAATAGGGTTTATGGAATATGATTGATTTATTTGAGCTAATTTACTGGCATAAATACTTGTGAGATTGTCCGGGAGAGATTATGGAAACAACTTGCGACATGTACATAATTTGTGTGTTCAGATATTTCCATAATCTTTCCAAAAAAAGCTTATAAAATCAGCTTATAATTTATAAGAAAACTATTTGAATTTATTTTATCTTTTGCTATAGAAATAGCTTATACACAAGCACTTGTGAGATTATTTGTGAGAGCATGCTGTTAAAGGATATAAAACATTAATGTTTCCACTGTTTTATTTGAGTTTACCTACTTGCTAGGCACTTGTGAGACTATTCGAGAGAGCTTAAGGAAACAGCTTATTGCATGTTCATAAGCCGTTTTCAGCTTATTTCTATAAGCTGTTTTCAACTGATTTCCATAAGCTCTTCAAGGTAGCTTATGAAACCAGCTCATAGTTTATATGAAAACAATTTGACTTTATTTTATCTTTTGTTATAGAAACAATATTAGTTTATACATAAACACTTATGCTGTAAGTGCTTAATTAAACTATTTATCCAAACAGAATCTAAAGCTAACAAAATACATATCCTGCTGTTTTTTTTTTATTAAGATGCATTCTTGAAGATTCACTTAAAAATCCCAACATCTACAAGTATTGTCCTAAGACCAGGTTTCATATATTGGGAAAAAGGGAGTAGATGGTTTTGAAATTCCTTTGGATTTAGTAGGGGAGCCAGCTGAAAGAATTCTAAAAGCAGTAGAGAACTTCACAAAACCATTGAGTTCACTTCCTGCTTCTGATCATACTAGGTAAAGTAGACCAAAATCTGCAATTGCAAATAGTACAAAGTGAATGAAAAAAATGAGGTTATTTTTTTCCTTGTTGAATCTTTAGTTCATTACTCTCCAGTATTTGGAGATCCTCCTATCTTAGGGGAACAATGATTGCTAAGGGGGAAGTTAAGTTAAAATATATTAAATTAAATAACTGATGTATTGATGTCTATATATTTTTTCTGTCATAGAAGTGTTATTATTTTTATTGTTTTATGATCATGACTATACCATTCCTGTGTTGAGTTCTGAAACCATCTTCATCCACTTCCGACTTTTTTAGAGGCCAATTGTTCAATTTGTGATATAAGCTCTACTTTAACCATATTTTGAGTTGTATATTGCGTGTGGTCTATACAAAGATATTGCATATTATATGTGTTCTACTCAAGGCTAGTTTATAAACAAACAAAAGAATACAAGAAACACATGAACCAAAGTCATGAATCATATGATTTCATAATACATCAAAACGAAATCAAGAATCAATTGCAAAAATCAAAAGAAAAAGAAAACATTGTTACTTGTTTGTACCGTTTGGCAGAGGGAGGACGGTGCGCCACTTTGGCACTACGGCGAGTTGAGGATGAAGCATATCAGAAGACGACGAGAAAGTGGATAAGACGCAAGAAGGACGATGGTGCTGCGACTTGATAAAGGTGTGCTGCGAAGCAAGGATGACGAGGACGCAAGAAGGTAGACGGAAGGGAGAATGACGGTGAACCAAAAAACCAGTGCCAGTTTTTTTTTTACGTTCATCAAATATTTTTGTGGCATTTTCGTTCAACAACTTGGAGAACGTGTTACTGGTTAATGGAATAGAAATAGTGGATGATACGGCAAGTTTTAATTGAAGTGTGCTAGAGGGTCACACCCTAGCATTTCTCTCGACCAAATTTGTTGATTGAAGTTCCAACCCTACATTCTATTTTGATTGGTAAATCCTTCTAAGAGATAATCTGAAATTTGTGGTGGTAAAGATCATCCCCATATAATATACCGAAAGTTTTTTATTAATCATGTCACACACATAGATCTTAAAATATGAGAAATTTACATGATATAAGTAGGGAGCAAACCCACTTGGGTTGGCCTGGTGTATTGACTTGAGATTTGGGAGTGTGCTCTTTCTCAAGGTCTCAGGTTCGATTCTCATCGGTGTCAATTTAGGTGGGCTACTTTAGCTTCTTAAAAAAAAAAGTAGGGAGCACAAACAAAACTTATTCAGTGTGGGTGACTCTCACAACAAAGGAATGATTCCTCTCTTTTTAAGAGTTTAGTAGTTGGTTCATCTTGTCAATAATACTTTGGAAAGAATCTCGAATAACCTTGTGATGGATTAAAGGTACACCAAGGTATTTAACCAGGTCATCAGTTCTTCATTCCAATGCTAGACAAGATATTTGCTAAATTATAAGTCCTAACATTCCAATGTAATTAGTTCTTCGAAAGGAAAATCTTGGTCTTATCAAAACTTATTTTTGGTTCAAAGCTCGAACAAAACAAATTAAAGTCATGTAGAAATGATAACATATGCCAATACCATGATAGCCTCAGCAAATAAGGTTATATCATCAGCAAAGTACAAATGATATAAGGATCATTTGATGAAAGATTAGTGGGTTTTCACAAGTGATCTTCTACTAATTTATAAATTAAATGCAAATTATTTTCATGCAAAGAACGAACAAGATCCCCCATTCCAAATCACTTCCACTTTTCAGGTTAACAAACAATGCCAATGAGAGAAACGAATTTGAGGAAAGTCAAATATCCTCTAAAGTAACTTTCACAAACCTCTAATCTAATTGATCATAGGCATTTTCAAAGTAAATTTTAATAGCTATGTACAACCCTTTTTCCCTTTCTTAATCTTCATAGAATGCACAACCTTTTGAGCAATAAAAATAGTACGATTAGGGACAAAAGTGTATTAAGTGGGGCCAACAAGGAATTCCATAACCTCCCCAAGTCGTTGAGTTAGCTTCTTAGTAATGAGTTTGTAGGACACATTGCAAATACTAGTGGGACGAAAATCTCTAGCCTTACATACATGATCAATCTTTGGATAGGGTTAAGAGAGTATTATTAATATCACTAATATTATGAATGAAAGCTTAAAGTTGCTTCTGATGAAAAACTGCTTGAAACCCATCTAGTACTGGTACCCTAAAGCTCCCCATGGACCGAATGCAATAAAAACTATATGCATAAGAAAAATCTAAATTAATCTCTCCAGTTGAGATACATCAAGTTCAGGGAAGCAACTACCCAACTCCTCCATGGTCTTATAATATTTCATGGTCTTGCAATTAAGGTATTCATCGTCTTATAAGCTATAATATTAAATTATGGGTTTTTCTATCATGTTCAAATTTGCACATGTTAAGAAGTTTAAAATAGTAACTTTGACTTGGAACTTATGTTTTTTATATTAAATATGTAACTTTTAATCAATAATTGTTGGTTTTCAATGAAAAGATACTACTTTTAGTTACCTTAACATGTGCAATATTGCACATGTTAGACAAACCCTTAAATTATTAATAATATATTTTTTATTAGTAGAAATTGAACTCGATACCATGTGATTTACGCCACTTACACATCATGTGCATTGATCACTTGCGCTAAATTCCACTGGTATTTTATGTTAATATTGAGTGCACTATATGATTATTTTATATTAATATTGTTTTTTGAAGGAATATATTAATATATTAGTAATAGTACTTTTTTTGACAAAATTAATAATAATAGTACTTTATTATTACTTTAATTACAATGCATCAAAAATGAAGAAAAAAAATTACGCATGTATTTAATCAAATTGCACAATGATTTCATTTTACTATGTTAATTCTTAATATACATTAACAAATATTTAGTTGGTAAAATATGATTAAATGTAACTGCAAAAAGTTTTACACAATGTGATTTAAAGGCGAAACTACGGCCTTCGTCTTATAACTTAATTCCAGTCTTCGTCGTTTATCTTCTTTTTTTTTTCAACTTCAATTCTTTATCTTTTTAAATGTTGACACTATTATCATTTTCCACTAAAAATTGTCAATAACAACCCATAAACACTAAATATCGTAAAAAAAAACCATAAATTCATGTTATCCCCGTCACTATCTTCTTAAAAAAAAAAACTCAAATCTTCAATGAAAACCCATAATTTCAAAAACATCTCAAATCTTCATCTACAACAACATCAAATCCCATAATAAAATACCCTTCTTTATTAAAAATCTTCATTGTAAATACTTAATTTTACCTTATTTGTGACTTTTTTATGAAGATATTGTGATATTTTGGGTTTTTTTTTATTTTTTTTATGAATGTAAGTTTTTTATTTGGGAATTTGATGATGATGTTGGTTGTTCTTTGAGATGATGAGTCGCATTTTTAATTTTAAGATTTTTTTTTTTTTTAAGATCTAGGTTTTTGATGAAGATGGTGACGAACATTAAATAAATTTATGAGTTTTTAGACAAATCTTATATAAAAAAGGATAATAATGTCAATATTTAAAAAGATAGAGGATTGAAATGAAAAAAAGAAGGAGATAAATGATCAAATAAAATTAAGTTAAGGGACGAATGACGTAATTTTACCTAATTTTAATCATTATTATTTATCATATATTATATAATATGTGAAAAGGGGGTTTGCCACTAGTTAGCTTGTAATCTTGACCTTGGCCATAACAAATGCATGAACGCCATCACAATTGAAAGACGAATCTTTGGAATGAGTCCAGTTTGGACTGGGGTCAATGGTTTAGTGGGTTACTTAGCTCGTTTCTAATCTTTTCTCTTTGTTTTATTAAGCCTTCTATTGAGAATGCAGGAACATGGAAAATCTGACTAGAACGTTAATTAAATACGTATTTCCTAAATAAATAAAAATTACTAATAAAAATTTCCAAAAAAAAAAAAAGTTACTAAGTATGAAGCGAAATCCTTCTCGCTTTCCTTCTTAAAATATTATTACTTTTTAATAGAGCTCAAAGGATTCAATTAATCTTTTTTTAGGTAGTTAAACTAAACAGATTGCGTGAGAGGATTCAATTAATCTATATTTTTTGCGTGAAAGAAAAATAAACAAACTGCGATAAATAATAAAAACTTGTAAAAAAAGTTTTTGCATGTGTTTTGTTTGCACATTTAGCATCCCTTTCTTGCATTCCAAATCCAATGCTTCCACCGTGATCTTTAAAAGCAACAAAATCTAAGCTTATGCGTTGATGTGGTTTTTCTTGGATTTGAATACACTAATGTGTGAGATGAATGTCAATCAATTTAGAAGAAGAACGAGGGAATATGAATGAAACTATGTAAATTGTATTGAATGGAGAAGTTGTAAAATACACAATGCATTAAACCCTTTATGTGGGTAATGCTAACTAATTATGTTTTTTCTTTCTTTCTATCAAAGCAATAAAAAATAAAAGCAGGAGAGGCTTGAACCAATACAATATACAACAGAATCACATAGTGTAAAACCTAGGAAAAGAGAAATCGGGTCTATCCCAAGAAAGGGAATGTCCTAAAGAACGAGGTGTCAAAGACAGCCAAAGAACAGAATAACTAGTCAAAAATATGACCAATCTTGGCCAAACAACGACTAAAACCTACTCTCTCTAAGAAAATATGAACAAAAGTATTGGTATTCCCAGAAAAACTGTTGCAATTGAACCAACTATTTTGTATCCGTCAAGGCGGCTTTGGAAGTACCCTTTTGGGCATGAGTCCTCATTCCGGCTGAGTTAAAACTAGAAGGCTTCACTTTATTCACCTAATTATGGTTTACTTGACTAACAAGTAAACTATATGATCAAGTTAATCTTAAACAAACTAACTATCCAACTAATTAGATGAATTTTCATAGGATTGCTCATGAATCTACTTGCTAGTCCTAGTACAAAACAAACATCGAGCTTGCTTTGGCACAAATATCTCAGAGAGCCAATTACTTGTCTGAAAATAGTTAGTTGAACAGGTTCTTCATTACCTACCCCTTCAATTCTGATCATAGTTTCAATTGGTGTAACTTCTCAATTTAAATTTCTTCAATATTTCAATAGCATACTTCACTTGATGCATAACTAGATCCTTTAAGTTTCCAGAAATTACATTAAAAAGTACGTTAGTCTCCGAAGTTCTGTCATATCAAATTGAGACTTCATTCTCAACTTAAATTCTTCTATATCAGCTTTATTGCTACTAGTTACCATCAGGCCATCCACATATAAGCATATGAACAATAAGTTGCCTTCTGCACTTGCTTTAAGATATACACCATGCTCAACACTGCATTACTTTTGTCAATTCTTTTGTTCCATGCTCTTGGAGCTTATTTCGAGTCATAAAGAGCCTTGTGGATCTTATACACATTTCCTTCTTTACCTTTTATCTCAAATTCTGGAGGTTGCTTTGCATACACCCATAGTGAAAAAGGCAAAATTAGGATCACTAATTAAGAGTAATATTTTGGTCTCTACTTAAATAGAAGGTTTTCTTTAAAACAAAACAAGGATTTTATTGTTTTGTGTCTTTAATAAAAAATATTTTTACAATGTCAACTAATTATTAATGTCAATATTTTCTACATCATTAAATTGTTTTTTCGGGAATTTTTTTGGTAAAAGACTAAATGTAAAATATTATTAATGTTCCCGTGAGCTAAATCAATTGTTAGGGATATTGCATTATATATACATGGTCCGATATTCAAACCTTAAGCACCCTACTATTAACCTTAAAAAAATGAATTTCTAACTATCAAACCACTTGATAAAAAAATATTATTAATTTTAAATCAATAAAAGTGGTATTCATAAATATGATCAAACAAGATTTTGATCCATATAAAATTTTCAAATTTTGCATTTTTGTCCCTCTAATTTTTCATCATATTTTTGTCGCGCAAATATTTTTGATCCATATTTGTAAGTAAACTCATTTATTTTTAAAATTTTGAATTATTTCTTGCAGTCATGTTTAGTACATTATATAAATCTCTCTTACAAAAATTCAATTTTTTTAACAAGGCATGAATGAAATATGAAGTTTTAAGAGCCCATTTGTTTTGGAATTTTTTTAAAAAAATAATCTATTTTTTGATCTAAAAAAATCACTTTCTTATTTTTGTAGTGTTTGTTTTAGATTTTTAAAAAATCCATTCCGTTAAAAAAATTTATTTTTAGCCTCAAAATGAAAAGCTATTTCAAGTAACTTTTCCAAAATCTAGTTTTTTCTAAACATAAGGAACTCAAGTGTAAAAGCTTTAGATTTTTTTTTTAAAAATCTCTAAAAAAAAAAATCTCTAGATTCTTTTAACTCAAAATCTATTTTTTTTAAAGCTGAAACAAACGTACTCTAAATTAGTTTTTGCAGTCATATTTAATATTTGTTACTATCGAAAATGTCTCTTTTCTCCGTCTTCATTCTCCACTTCAAAGAGAGTTTTTGCACATCCTCATCCTAATAGACCGGTTAACCATAGTATAAAACATAATTATATATAGATATATATTGATATTATATTAATAATTTATGTGATTATATTCATAATTAAGTCTTGCAAAATAAATAATTTATCCTTTTGAATACGCCAAATGGTCAAAGGGAAATTAACAAAAGAATCTCTCTCCGTTCTATATAACAAGTGAGTCATTTGGAAAAAAAATATTGTTTAAGAAAAGTGATTCCTTTCAATTTTCAGTATAATATTAATTACTTTTTTTAATTAATACTATTTTTATCACTTCAAATTCAATATATTATATTTTACATTTATCATAAAGATGAATGCCCCAATACTTAACAAAAACACTCAAAACCATTTTTCTTTTTTTTTTATTTATGTATACATTTTGTTAATATGTGTGAAATAAATGAAAGACTCACTTGACATAGAAAGTAATAGACCATTTGCTATTTATTTTGACCAATTACAATATTTTATTACTTAATATTGAAAACCTTTATATATTTAAATAATAAAAAGAGTAAGAATCAGAAGGAAGGTAGCCATCAATAGGTTTGAAACATAGCAAGTATATTAATTTATATCCTTATCAATACCCCCTCTCTCAAAAACATAAAGACCTTATCAATATTTTTCAATATTCTATCTGCATACGTGGATTAAAGTATTGTCAATCATAGCTCTCTCTTTCTCTTTTTTCTTTGTATCTGTCTCTTTGCCCTTTGGTTTGGGGGTGTGCGCGTGTCCATCTATCAAACTACAACTACCTCCTTCCTACCTATCTACCCTGCACACTCTTTCAATGCGTTCACTAGCCGCCCCTAACTTTCTTTATATAATCTAACTCTTACCTTTCTTTTCTTTCTTACAACTACAACAACAAAAGACACAACAACAAAAGACACAACAAAAAAAAAACTAACAATTTTCATCATTTCTCATAATCTTCAACTAGGAACACACACAAACGAATATGGCACCTTCTTTTGACATAACTAGTCACACTGTTTGTGTCATGGATGCTTCAGGTCAATTAGGCTTTAGCCTTGTTCAAAGACTTCTTCAAAGAGGCTATACCGTTCATGCCTCAATTCAACAATATGGTACATATTATGTTATTAACTGCTTTTTTTTATTGTCAAATTCAATAAGTAGAGAATTCGCGATTTGAACTCCGGTCACTGCATGTCTTAATATTCTTATCAATTGAGATAAGTTCAATGAGACAGAATGAATATTTTCTATCAGACTGTTGAATTGAAATTGTTTGCTTTGGTTATGCAGGAGAAGATCCATTCAATGGGATTTCAGCTGATTCTGATAAATTAAAGATTTTTCGATCAGACCCTTTTGATTATCATAGCATAATTGATGCTCTTAGAGGTTGCTCCGGATTGTTTTACTCATTTGAACCTCCCCTTGACCAACCCAATTATGATGTAAGCAAAAACAAAAACACTTGCTCTCTATTTCTCATATACAAATTTGAGTTAGATAATTTATTTTATACATTATATTAATATTAAACATGCCCTAAGAGTCTATCTAGAATTAAACCAATGTTTATGTTACAAATTTTTATATTAACATTGAAAAAATTCATAGAAATTTGGTTTTTGAAGTACTAGTATTCATCTTCTTGGACATGTCTTGCAATAAATAATATTGATATTGATTATGTAAGAATAGTTTCAAGAGTTAATGCATGAGTTTTGTTTTTGCTGTTGCTAGCTAGCTCTAGCTGTTGGGTGAGATGAAAAAGTAGAGTTCCTTTAAATTTGTATTAGTGCTTTATGAAAACAAGCAAGCAAACACAATTTATTGGTGCACGTGGTAGGCACCATATTTGCCTGAGTTTCTCAATTGCTTGTTCCCTCTTAACTCTAATTTCTTCTGTTTCTTGCTTGGTGGGGGATTCAATCCCCTTTTCGTACGCCAAGGCCATGTCAATTGACAACTAAGCAAATTATTGTAATTTGGTTTTGTACTATAGTTTGATGATTTATTTGTTAAAGTCATGTCATAGTCCTTGACCAAATATGTCTTAGTCATTTGAGCTGGTTAATTTTCTAATCACGCGCTTATTTAATTGTATGATATAAGTGTATGATTATATCAACATTATCTATTATATTTGCACGCAATTTGGAACACATGCAATGCAATGATCCAAATTTTGTGTCAATCATAGCATTATTGTGATTAATTTAATGAATTGCTACAAAAACATATGCAAATATTTTATACAGAGAATTTTTTTATATGTAAATTAGCATTCTCATGTCAGAATCTTTTGTAAGTTGATCCCATGTAGAAGTATTTGTTTTTACCATTGTTGACAAAAGCACTGCATTATTGTTTTCTAATTGATGATAACATGTCTTGATAATGAACAGGAATATATGGCTGACGTGGAAGTTAGAGCAGCACACAACGTGCTTGAAGCTTGTGCTCAAACAGAAACAATAGACAAAGTTGTGTTTACATCCTCAGCAACTGCTGTTGTTTGGAGGGAAGATCGTAAGACCATAGAACCTGATTTGGATGAAATACATTGGAGTGATGTTAATTTCTGTCGCAAATTCAAGGTATATTATAGTACTATACTTTAAACACTGTGTTTGTACTTGTCCATCAGTCCAAAACTTATAATTTCAATCATTAAATTGGTGATAGATTGTGTGTCGTATAGTCAAATACATATGGATCATTCAATCAAGAGATAAGATTATCTTAATTTCAATGCACAATTACATTTTTGTTTAAATCTAATATGTTAAAGTTTGAAATTTGGATTGTCCGATCTTTTGATAGACAATTCTAATGCGACTGATTGCATGCAATCATAAAACTGTGAGTTGATTGTTCGATCAGATCAGATGATTCTAATGTGGCTAATCATAGACCGCATGAAGTCATAAAATTGTGATTTGAATTATTTGTTATTTTGATAAGACAATTTTAATGTGACTGACTGCATACGGTCATAGATTGCGACCACACAACTGGCAACCATGAAAAATAGATTGATTACCTATTGAATAGAAAAAGTGAATAATTGATTGAACTGTACAAACATACAGTTATGGCATGGGATGTCAAAGACACTAGCAGAGAAAACAGCGTTTGCCTTAGCAATGGACAGAGGAGTGAATATGGTATCAATCAATGCTGGACTATTGATGACACATGATCTCTCCATCAAACACCCTTACTTAAGAGGTGCTGCTGAAATGTACGAGGATGGTGTCTTTGTGACCGTTGATTTAGGATTTTTGGTGGATACTCACATCTGTGTCTACGAGGATGTCTCATCGTACGGTCGTTATTTATGCTTTAATCACATTATTAATACTCAAGACGACGCCGTTCAGCTTGCACATAAGTTAACACCAACCGCATCTTCTTCTTTACCACAAAGGTATGACTTAATTATATGGTCAAACATTTTAACTTATAAAGATGTTCAAATAAGGTTGTTTAATGGTCAAACATTTGACTCATTCTTTTAGTTTTAAGGTTGTTTTATTTGATTTTGACTATATGGAAAAATAATTCAACTAAAGTTTTTTTTTTTTTTAATCTTGTGCAGTGATGACTATGGAAAGAGTTACATTGAACAGAAAATAAGCAACAAGAAGTTGAACAAATTGATGGTGGACTTTGAGGCTTAACTTCAATGGTTAAGTGGTGATCTTTTTGGACAGTTATTAGAGCAATAACCTTTAGTTGTTCTTCTTGGGGAAATCATTCATATGTACAATGTTACAAAAATTGTGTATGTATGCCCATATGTTATATACAACCAATTTAATGTTCTTTTAATTAATTAATAATTTAATTATTTATTTATAATCGAAAAATTCGAAATAATTGTCTAGTTTTCAATTTTAGCAGTTGTTTACTTTTAATTTCCATAAAGTGGGATGGTTATTTTTTTTTTTTTTGACAACATAAAGTGGGATGAAGTAAATCCCCCAAAACACACACAAACATCACCCGCATCTAAATTGTATTTGTGACATAAATTAATCAATATTTCTTTCACTCTCATGTTTGTCTATCCGTTTTTATACGTTTCTCTACTGTACTTAATTGTATCATCAAATATTTTTGGCAAAGTTCCTATTTTATTGAATTTTTTTACTATTTTTTTAATTGATAATTTAAATAATATTATAAAAAAAATAAAATAGTAAATAACATAGTTAAATTCAATAAAGTTAACAAAGTTCCTTAAAAAAACATAGTTTAAAAGAAGTGTAAAGACGGAACAAAAAAATTCAGCCAAAATAGATGTATTTTCTTTATATATTGTTATGGAATATTTTTTTTTTTACTTGACAAAAAAAGAGGATAGATTTGATTTTAGTTTCACCTAATTATTTATCAAATGAAAAGACAACAGCTATTTTACTCAATATCCAATCCAAATATAATAATAGGAAATCAAGCTACAAAATTTCATGAGGTATACTAATAACACCTCTAACATCATCAGAAAACAAGTACTTACAGCAGGAAAAAAACATAATCTAAAATAAGTCCTTAAAAAAAGTACGATCTATTTATTTTAATTTTTTTAATAGTAATTGACGTAAAACACTTTTCAAACCGAATTGAAGATCTCAGTCTAATATAAAAACTTTTTTTTTTCTTTCTTTTGTCTCTTATTAAATGAGTTAAGCTCACGAAAATCAAAAACTTTTACTTAAATATACCAGTTTATCATCTTAATTCCTCAAATAAATAACTTTTTAGAAAAATGTAATCATTTTGTCAAAACAAGAAAAAAGAAAAATTTAATCAAATTTATTTAAGGATAAATTACATATTTAGTTTTTTAAGTTATTTCTACATCTCAATTTGATCATTTAATTTTTTTTTGGTTCAATTTTTGATATTTTAAGTTACAAACATCAGACATTTTAGTTTTTTTTTTCTTTTAAGTTTTTGCCCAATTTTTGTATTTTAAGTTATAAACCTTGGTCACTTTCATATTTTTTTGTCAGTTTTCACATTGAGTCAGTCAAATATTTATTATGCTACCTTCTTATTTCTTAATCACTAAGAACACAATGTCACGTAGGAAATAGTTGACAACTCAAATAAGGAAATGCTATTCACCTGCAACTTTTCAATGTTTAATGAACAACATGTCTTGGTTTTTTTTGACATGTAATTGGTTTATAGCCCTTCTTGGAAAATTCATTTACAACACTTAGAAGAAGTACTACACACACTACATGTTCATCAGTTATTTGCAAGATTATCCAAGTGTACTTTTGGTTCCACATCAGTAGATTACTTGGGACATAAGGTGTCTAGCAGCAGGGGTAGCTATATGGATGAAGGGAAGGTTCATGCTGTCCTACAATGGCCTTGTACCGTAAACATTAACGGTCCGTTTGGCGCACAAGATAGGATATAGATATGATATGATATAAAACTTGATAAGGATAGGAAAGGATATAGACAAGATAAACATTTATCCTATCACGTGTTTGATGCACACATGATAACAAACATAATATCATATATATCACAATTAAATGACAAAATTAGCCCTGTAATTAATTATATGTTTTAACTTTTTTAATTAAATACAATTAAATTATTATTAATTGTCAATCATCTTCCTTTTTTCCTTCAAAAAATCATCTTCCTTTTTCTTAGGGATGTCGTCTTCTTCAATTCCAGAAATCAATTAAAAAAAAATCATGGCTTCTTGAATTAAAAAAAAAATCGTTTGCAATCTTCTTCCTTTACAAAGTTATATCAAAGCTCATTTGCATAACTCCAACCTGTTTCATCTCTTTTCAAATTCGACAAGAATAGAAAATAGATAATCAATAAAGAAACAAACAAAAAAATTAAGCAAATGGAAAATAAGTTATTGTGGGGTGAAATTGGGAATAGATTTGTGACAAATAGAAGAGATGGTGTTGAAGAGTTATGGAAGAAGGTAGATGTCGATGGATGAAGATCAGAGAGAACATGAGCGATGAATTGAGAGGGCAAAATAAGAATTTTAATGTTAATCATGATAGGATAACTCTAACCCACCAAAAATTAAGGATAAAAATTACAAAGGCTGAGTATGATAGGATTAAAAATAGGTTTAAGTTATCCTTTCCTATTGACACACCAAACAGAAGATTGAAACAGGATATGATAGTATTATCATATCCTATCTTCTTACCCTGTGCACCAAACGGGACCTAAATAGTTATTAGGATTTCTTGGATTGACTGGATTGGCTACAACTCAATTGACATTAAATAGTGAAATGTAATAATTATAGCAAAAGATATGACAATTTTACTAAACTAGCCTTATATATCATTAGTGTAATGCTTTAAAAATAGTGTACACTCACTTGATTAGAGGGTACAATTGGAAGTGAAAGAATAATTCTATATTGAAAAGTGTAAGTGACATTTATTTTAAAACAAATTTTTTGCCAAAACGACACTCATTTTAAAATGGAGGAAGTAGGGATGTAAGTAATTCGAACAAAACCGACAAAACCGAAAATCCAAACCAACCTAAACCGATATAGTTTGGTTCGGTTCTCGGTTTTTAATTTTGAGATCCAAAGAACCGATGAACCGAACTGATGCCAATCTCACACCCCGTTTTAGTAATATTATCTCTCCTCATACACACTTATGGTTAATCTCAAAACTAAAATCCAACATAAAATACTCTTAATTCATTATCTTTCTTTCATCTCATCACTCACACTCTATTTCGTTTCTACTAAAAAAGAACACTAGCCGACAGTCACACCTAAGCCATCGATCCTCACCGCCACTAAGATTGTCAATCCCTTGTTAGTTTTTTCATGTTAGTTATACAAAGTAGTTTGAAAAATAGAGAACATGGAAAACAAAGTCCTATGAAATATTTGAGTATGTTGTATGCACGAAATACAAATTTTTCAAAATGTGGATTTTTTAATTGTATTTTCAAACAAACCGATCCAAACCGACTAATTTAGTTCGGTTTGTTTTTTGAAAAACAATAAAACTGAACCAAACCGAACCGATGAAGATTTCATTGGTTCGGACCGTTACATCCCTGGGAGGGAGAAAGAGATATTCACTGAAGGATTTCTTTATAATTCTGGGTCTTGGTTTAAGGCTTTCCCATCGGCAAAATTCTGGTATAATATTACCATATGAATCTTGGAATGACACCACTCAAGGCACTATATGCAAGAAAGTACCCTCCAACTCTTATAAGGCAACCATTTACAACTAATGATCTAGAGGTGATAAGGGATCAACTTGCTAATAGAGATGGATTATTAGCTAAATTGAAACAAAAATTGGCGATGGAACAACAAAAAGATGAAACATCAAGCAGATAAAAATAGACATGAGGTGATTTTACAAATTGGTCAAACTACAACCTTATTGGCAGCCAACATTATGCAGTTTTCAAGAGAGAATAAAAACTATCTATTATGCGCCTTAAGGCATTATTGTTTAAGGAAACAAAATAGTTACCTCTGTATATAAAATGATGTAATTATTACTTTGACAAGTATTTACCTTAAGAAAAAAAAATTCATTTTATGAATTATTTAAACAATGCATTTATGATACTTTTTAAGATAACCCGTTATATCTTCACTCTTGAATAATGTTAATTGGAGACTTTTGAATTGACGGAAATGAACTCTCTCCATTGAAGGAAAAAACTTGAGGAAATATTGTGGAGATTTAACCATTGATAATGTGAAGAATAGTCAAAATACTTGCATTATAAATGGAGAAAATCTTGATTCGGAAGTTGGGATATCAAAGGGGTGGAGATGGGAAGTACTACTCCGCTCCTCTCGCCACAATCCAAAAGGCTCTAGATCCATATCGCTATTTCCCTTCTTAGGGAGTATTCTCTCCCCGTATCTGTGAATCTCCACAATTCTACTAGGATGCCATCAACATTAAAAAAAAGTATCAACTTTCTTTTTCTCAATCAAATTAATAGTAGTAAAAAAGTTAAAGTTGAATCATTTAACAAATACAAAAGAAAGACAACAATATTGCATCGTATCAAATTAATATAACATATAAAATATACACCTATAAAAAAAGTTATTTTAATAAAGTGTTTTGAGGACGGAGTAAGATATCATCCCCCTTCTCAAGCCTCCTTCAGAGTGACTTTCTCCCCGTCCCCACCATCTTCATTTCCGTGGAAAAAATTATCCGTTTATAGGGTCCAAACTAAATAGTTCTTACGAGGATCCCCACCTACATATGGAAATTGACATTTGACTAACAAAAGTAGTGTAGCTGGACTATAAATTCAAGTAGGTGGGAAGAGAGAAGAGCAATAAGAGCGTTAAGAGTTGACTAGTTTATTTTGGAATAAAGAAATGAAGCAGCATGAAAGCTAAGTCTATGGTTACATTTCCGCTTAACTGCATATATTTAATACAGATAGATACATTAGAACATAGAAAGGTTACACATTGAATAATAACTTGCCTTAAGACTTACAACTGTTTTTGTCTTTTGAATATGATAGAGAAATGGCTTTGAGAACAGAACCCATTAATTAATTGAGAAAAATAGCGGAAAAGTTTGTTCAGATGGAATTGTGCAAGCAACTTGCTCTAGACGTTGATAGATAGGCACCTACCCAGGGCAATGGTGGACAATGCAAGGCCATAACCATAGGACCCAAAATATTTTCAAATTTTTACTAGTACTACTATTATATTATATTATATATATGGATATAAATATGATTAGTTCAACGTTAAGTCTTACTCGAGTAAAAAACAAGTGTTACTTAATATGAGAAAAGTGTTAATTAGGAAAAGAAATTAGCACTTGGGCGAATATTAAATTAAGTTATTTGAGTCTTTAAGTACATTTTAGTTGATAGCTGTAGACATTTGATATGTTGGTGTGTAGGTTTGAACTTGGAATTGTCCACTTCTTCATATTTAAATTGTGTTATTCTAATCATTAGACTATTTGATCAAAACATAATTATATAAAAACATTAGTATCTTTTTCCAATTCATTTATTGTTTATATGAAATTATTGATAATACTCACGATATTTTTTTATGGTGTCCGGGATTTGAATCATAGACCTTGCATATATTATGCATTGTCCCTACCAACTAAATTAAGTTCATGATGACATACTCACGGTATTTTGTTATCAAAAAATAAGTTTTTAAAATTAAAATTACTTAAATCTAATATCAACAAAGTTACAAGATAGATTGATCATAGGCAAGACATATGATCAATTGAGAATGAAATGTTTTTTAGGAGATTGAGAATAAAATGTTAGAATTGTTTAATTATAAGAATTTGATAACCGTTTTCGTTGAAGCTAAAAGATTATTAAAGAAATCAAGGGCTTGTTTACTTTTGGTGTATCCTGTTTTCATTTTTTATGATAAAATAAATTTTAGAGCAGGTATAAAAAATTCAAAACTTTTTTTTTTTAGTGTTTGTGGAAATGTATTATCATGTTAACTTATTTTTTCTCTCTATTGAAATTAAAAAGGAAATACGGTAATCGAGTCTCATTCCAACCACCCATATACTAGTGTTTCGGGAGCACCAGTTAACATTTCCAATAAAAAATGTTATGAGAAAGTAATCTGGCCCTAATGTTTTACATAATATTCTTATAAATTTTGTATCAGGCCTTAAATTTCCTTGACACGGCTCTGTTCCTGACATTTCCTCAACTAGCATTTGATACGATTTAACTTCAACCATGGACAATATTACATGATATAGCCTCAAATATGCAAATGGTTTCAGGAAAAAGGAAAGTGTTTTGGCTTTAATTCCCGTGACAATTTTTTATTTTATTTTTTAATTATAGTTCTCGTAAATATATCAATTTTTTTTAAGAAGCCAAATTAGTCTATCAAAATTGGCACAAGAAAAATGAACCTAAGATCTTCATAGAAGCACATTCCAAAGTTCTAAACCAATATCACCTAACCAACCTAAGTAGGTTAATGCAAGAGTGAGTTACATGTAATTAGAGTGTATTGTAACTAACTATATACTACTGCATCTTAACTGAATCCTAACAACCTATATATGTCAATTGCTTGCGTGGCAAATTCAGTTAGTTTGATAGTAAGTTTTCTTGGATCTCAAGTAACTGCATCTTCATCATTATGTTTTAAGAGTCCCTCCAAGCTAGAGTTTGGTATCTATATATCTACCATATCTCGCTTGGATGATACGGAAAGACTTAGGATGAAGTAACTTGGTGAAGAAATTGGTTGATTGTTCACTACTTGAAATTGGTTGCGATCTGATGGTGCCTTCTGAAACTTTGTCATGAACAAAATGGTAGTTTGTCCCAATACGTTTGGTCCTTTCATGGAACATAGGATTATCACTAACATGTAAGACACTTTGATTGTCACAATACAACATTGAAACTCAGAAGCAACTGTGGAGAGGGCTCTATACTCAGCTTCACTAGAAGATCTTGAAATAGTAATTTGTTTTTAGTACGCCATAATATGAGGAGCCAAGTAAGAAAGAAAAGCATAAACCAATGCTTAGACCTTTTGGTGTCAACACAATCAACGTAATCTACAAAGTGGATCCCAATAGTTATAGAGATGAAGATTTTGGAGAGAAGAAAAAAATTGGTCTTGACCAGAACTATTCTTCAAATATGAGTACTCTACATGCATAATGATAGTAAGGGTTTGTTTGATGGTCTGGATAGGGAGACATAATATGATACATTAATCATATCCTATCTTAGATCTCATGTTTGATGACCAAAGGGATAAGATAAAATAAACCATTTTCCTATCCTATCCTGACTTTCCTTTGTAATTTCTATCTAAGTATAGGCTGGGTTAGAAATTATTCAGATGGGATTAGAAGATCATTACCTATTTATTATCTTGATATTCTACCATTTTTAAAATATTGTCTTTTTTAAAATAATGATAGAATTTATTTTCTATTATAATTAATAAAGGCCATTTTTACAATATTTAATTAATTATATGAGCAATTTTTTCATTTAATTATAATAATATCTTGTTTGTTATCAAGCGAGCATCAAACACATGATATGATTAATGTTTATCATGTCATTATCATATCCTATCTATATTTAATTTTATATCATATCCTGCCTCTATCATATCCTGACCATCAAACGAATCATAAAGTCTAGTGAGAGCCGATATAAATTGGCTAAGTTGTTGAACAAGTAAGCTTAATCAATCAACTATAATGAAGAAGATCAGCAATCATAAATACTTCCACGACACTTGAAGGAAGCTTACATATTAAATCATGTAAATAGATGGATAAATTTGTTTAGTATTTGTCCATAAGTGTTAGGTCAACTGACAAAAGATACTGAAATTGTTAGGTCGAAGATCATGATCACGGTTCGAACTCCGATACCTTTACTTGGGTGTGTGAGTTTTCAATGATTATTGTCATTTGATCTATCTATAAAAAAAATTGTTTGGTATTATTAAGCATATGGCTCTAACTTATGCAACTTCAACACATTTTCTCAATGTACTTCTCCTTCCCTTTACCACTTTACTACCATTGAAAGTGCACCTTGAAAACCTTCAACCTTTTTGCGTTAATGAAAAAAAGCTTTAACTACTTTTTCAAGTACGCTAAAAATGTAGAGGGTTACGGTTTATGGTAGCAACACTTTTTTTTTTTTGGTCCAGCAACACTTCAATTATATTGTGCATCTATCATCAGTGAGGAGATTTTACTTGGTTGTCATTGACTTCTAGTGTCATAGATGCTTTTAGTGCATTTTTAATATGAGAGAAAAATAATAAATGGTCAAAATAAATTATTTAAATAAAAAAATGATTAGTTATGAGAAAATAAAAACAATGGCACAAAAGTCACACTCACATCCAAATAAAACCCAATCAGTGCATCGTTGTAGATCAACATGGTCTGGATATTGGGTAGCAAAATCAGATAATGAATAATTCATTCCTCATTTTTCACGTCACATTGTCATGTGCATAGTATTTGTTTTACTACATTTGTTTTTACTATTATTTTTTTGTATGATAACACTCTTATTGTCTTCTTGTAAAAAAAATTGATACCCTCCGGCCACTTATAAACAAAAAAAACTATATTTTAGATTCATTTAATTAACGATGTATATAGTCTTTATTATAGACTATATATATCATTTAATGAATAAATCTAAAGTGTTGATTTTTGCTTATAATAATGACTAAATGATATATGTCTTAGGATTCATTAACTGTGTTGTAATGTGAGGATTCATTAATTGTGTTGTAATGATAGATATTATTAATACTTTTGGAAACTAAAGTTTCAAGTTCACAAAAGTACCTTAAAAATTTTGAATTCTACCATCAAAGATATTAACGGGATGAGTCACGATCAGATCACTTTCTTTAAGACGTTTCGCGACACTATCCGAGTTTGTACAAGATAGACTAACAACCGCACCGCCTCTAGGATAAAACAGCCCAGTTTACCTGTTCGATTACGTATTGCACCGTAAGTAACTGTTTGAGAAATAGCACCCTTAAATATGGTTTAATCAATCGTTCGATTAAACCACTCTATATGGTACGTAGACCACTCGAAACGACGAGACAAAAAGGAGTAGAAGGAGAAGGACTCGTCAACACAAGTCAAAAAAGGGAGAAAAGAGGAAAAAACACATGAAACATCAACTGTGAATTTCGGTGTAAAGAATAAGTGAGGTGAGCTCTTCTTTTATATGGTACGTAGACCACTCGAAACCGTCAAGACAAAAAGAAGTAGAAGAAGAAGGACGCGTTAACACAAGTCGAAAAAGGGAGAAGAGAGGAAAAACACATGAAGCATCAATTGTTAATCAATCGTTCGATTAAACCACTCTATATGGTACGTAGATCACTCAAAACCGACGGGACAGAAAAGAGTAGAAGAAGAAGGACTCGTCAACACAAGTCGAAAAAGGGAGAAGAGAGGAAAAACACATGAAACATCATCTGTGAATTTTGGTGTAAAGAATAAGTGAGGTGAGCTCTTCTTTTATAGGAAGAGTTCATAACAAAAAACGGAGTGACAAAAAAGTGGGTACCCCAAGCCAGGACGGCGGCAGTGGCGCGCGAAACATATATAATTTCTAAGTGTTCAGCATTTGCAAAAGTGGGTACCCCAAGGGCACTACTCACTTATATAAACACTTACTAGGTAGTATAACTCTCCGATATGGGACATTTTTAAGTCATACCAACACTAGCTCTTGCTAAGGTGTTTATTCTATCCAACTTCCATCATTGTTGCTAGTGTTCCAACAGCTTCAAAGTTTAAATGCTAAAAGAAAGAGAAGTATAATCAAAAATTTGATCATTGCTAAAACTTTAACTCACTAATCAAAAACGAAAAATAGATATACTTAAAAATATATTTTTTCAGCTAATAGCCTGATTAATATTAATATCAATATGTATAATTTAGAGATTCAATCATGTTAAATATAGATCTTCACACAAAAATTTGTTCAATCTTTTCTAGTACATCATATCATGCTTTCACAAAGAGGAAGGTAAAAGAAAAATTTCTTAGAGTGGCAAAACTCCAAGCCTTCCTCTGCCACTTCTGTTAAGGAAAAATCTTCCACTTGAAAATGATCTCTTCATTGCAATTGGACTTAAAACACAATGCAAAACCTTTCTTCTATAACTACACTTACTACTTTCACTTTCACTTTCACCTCTTAACCTCTTTGATGAACCTTCACCTTGAGAACAATCTTGTTCTTGATTCATATGCATAGCATTAACATCATCAACAACTAAAACACCACTTTGAAATGAATGATCCATAGAAAACGATCTTCGAATTGATTCACGATAATCTTCATTATGATCTCTAATCTCAATCACACTATGCCTTCCTCTTAAATTTCCTAAATCGCTTAAAGCGCGAAATTCAGTCTTTGGAATAGGAACTTCTTCCACCACATCCAATTCATTGTCTCTTTCAACATCTGCAATTTCGTTCAAATGTTGAGTTTCTAAAGAAACTTCATTCCTCGAAGGATTTTCTATAACAGGAGCTGGCAGATGAAGTGTTGCAGCACTTGAACTTGAAGCATTGAAGGCGAATATGGTAGCGCGACAAAGAGGACAATTAGAATGAGATTTGAGCCATGTATCAATACAAGGAAGATGAAAAGCATGGCTACATTTAGGTAAAAGTCTAATACTTTCATCATCTTGAAACTCATTTAGACAAACTGAACAATCTGTTACATCAACCAATCCATCATTCTTTTTGTATTTGCAAACTGTTATGGATTTAATCAAAGTTTCATCTAATCCATTTGTTGAAACATGCCATGGTTCATGGATTGAAGGGTTATGATGATGATGGTGATTGTCTTCAAATTCATCGTTTGCTTCACGCAATTCACTTACCGATGATTCTCTACGACCACAGTACTTCGATATTATGGTGTAGTAAGTTACAAGAAGAAAAGCACTTGCTAAGATTCCAATGATTGCAATGACAAGAGGAGAGAAATTTGGACTTGAATCTTCATCAGGGAATTCAAAGGGAGAAGGAGAAGGTGGAGGGTAGATTACATAGCACCATTGTGGACAATAGACGCTACAAAAACCTTGAGAACAATCTTTGTTATTCATATATGGAACCCAAGCTTTTGGATTTCCAAGAGAAGCCATAGTACAATAACCACCCTTAGGACTTAGGAGAAGTATATATTATAACTTCATTTTTATCATAGGAATCAAACTCGATACTCTAAAATTTACAACGCTCACAGACACTGTGCATCAACCACTTGCGCTTGAACCTGGTGGTGGAGTATATATTATATACTAACACGAGAGGAATCTTATAGACATGATTTCTATTTCCTAATTCTATGGCAAGTGAAATTTCATAGAATAAAAATAAACTAAAGAGTAGGACCTAAAGACAAGCGTAGAAGCAAGTAGAGAAGTTATGAAAACATAGAAGAGCTTGTGAAATAAGCAAACATATAGAAGAGGGATAAGTTATGTTATTATCACCTTAAAACTTAGGACTTAGAATGTGAGAGGTATCATGTCATGGGAATTATTAGTAACATACAAGAGAATTTAAGTCTCTAACAAGGTAAAAGAGAGCATGGAAAAAGGGATAAAGGGCTTAGATGGAAAGCAAGATAAAGAGTAGAGAAAATGGGACGCTGATGACTATAC
>Ga0228711_1002820_pt1 | contig 26956 bp, 16 predicted proteins | sample MedpolnodulmetaG_2_FD_177996 | JGI IMG/M metagenome (GOLD analysis project Ga0228711, IMG submission 177996) | Root nodule microbial communities from Medicago polymorpha collected in Santa Monica, California, United States - brown nodules | ecosystem: Host-associated > Plants > Roots > Nodule... | reverse complement strand
GTAGACCTAAACTGTAGCGTCGATGACCAAAGAGTAAGACTACTAAAACTATCTTTTATTTTCTTTGAATAAACTAAAAATATCCCTTTAAATCGAAAAGATGCATAATATTAATTAATTACGACAAAATGACTCTCGTCCTCCCATAACTTACTTTTAAGTAACAATTTTGTCATTTATTATCTCTTCATGTTTTTTTTTTGTTTTTTTTATCCTTTTGAATAATTTGCATATGAATTTTCAAGCATCAGATCATGATTTTATTTCAATATGAGCTCTTAGAATTTAAATTTATGGTCTTTCATTTATGTATTGTTGGTTATTTTATTTTATTTTTATTTGATACTTGAAAATCGATATGCAAACGAATCAAAATAACAAAAATAACGTGAAAAAGAAGAAGATAAATGACAAAATCATTATCTGAAATTGAGTTGGAGACTTTGAGAGTCATTTTGTTTAATGGAAAATTGATATAACGTGTAATGCAAGATTTTCTTTAAAAAAACGTGTAAGGTAAGATGGAGATTTCTGAGAAAATTCTGTTTCAATTTAAGTAGGTACGCAAGTTTATAAATGAAGTCGTTGATAAGCATCTAACACTATTGTTTTGAAGAAGCAAAAATGAAACCTTTCACACAAATTTTATTGTTAATTAATTTAAAATATACGACTTTCTTAAGTTGTTATGTCAAGAAATACAATGGACATTTTCTAATACGTGTTTTTGGTGACTTGTACAACTGTCAAGTTGATATAATATATATCTGTAGGACTAAATTAGACTTTTTTTAATCGACGAGTTTCCAATGTTTTAGTTGTTTTCACATTTATGTTTCAAACAAATGATATAATATAGCATAGTGGACCATTTCAACTTTGGGTATCGTCATTTTTTCATTTTAATTTCATTGTAGGTCTTAGACCAATAACAAAAATAACTAAAATTGAGAGACATAAAACAAGGACTTTATCCGCACATAAATACATTAAGAGCACGCTTGTCAGGTTTTTAAAAGAGAGAAATTTTGTGGGTAAAAAAAAATTTAAAAGAGAAAAACTATTGTGTATAAAAAAAAACACAGATAGAGATATTTTTATTTAATATTAAGAGTTGTCTAGTTTTGCATTCTAACTTTGAGGTTAAATTTCTCTTCTCTTCTCTCAAATAACTTTGTGGTTAAATTTTGTTGAAGACAAATGAATATGATTGCACATACTCTTAGGTGGCGACAATTTTTCAGATTAGTTGATGTATTTTTTAGTATAATCCTCCTTGTATAGAAACTTTGTTGATTAATGAAACAAATTAGGTATAGAAATTTTGTGTATAGAAATTTTGTGTTAGGGGTTCATACTTGGCTAGCTTGCCCTTTACTTTGTTTGGGTATAGGTTAGTTGTCCCTTTGTTTCTTGCCTTCAGTTTTGATTGAACTACTTGTGTAATTATGGTCGTTTTCTTTTAGCATGCCTTGTGTGGAAGAAGCGACGCCATTGTTGTTAATATAAGTCTCATGTTTGCCTATTCAAAAAAAAAAAGAAACCAATTAGGTTCGGTTTGTTTAAAAAAATAGAGAGAAATTGTTTTTCTATAAGAAGCTAAACTTGCCTACCAAAATTGAAATAAGGGAGAATCGAACCAGAGACCTCGAGAGGAGTATGCTCCAAGGTACCAAGTCAACACCACCAAACTAAACCAGATGATATAATCAAAATTGTTAAGTAGGTTTTTTGGGGAATACAAAAATTATATTATTTACACCCGGAGTCATTTAAGTTTGAGGTTTGTAATAGATTGGATCTTTAAGTTATTTTGGTCCCACATAGGTCCTTTAAGTTTGAGGTTTGTAACAGATTGATCTTTTAAATTATTTTGGTCATACATAAGTTCTTTATGTTTGTAAACGTTTTCAATTTAGTCATGTTGGAACAAAATGTGTTTAACATTGCCACCTTGAGTTTGATGATAACAAGGTATTAAAAGTTCAATTGGATATGCTAATATTTGTTCAAGTGTGCAGGACCATAGACTAAAATTTATAAGTCTTAAAACATGATATTGGTTCTGGAAGAACAAATGAGAGCAATGAAATTTACAAAGGAAGCTTATGTTGCAAGTCTGAGTCTGAAGACCATTAGAGTTTGAAGAACATCAGAAGCTGACTGCCAGAGTTTGAAGTCATCAAGAGTCTGAAGTTTGTCAGAGTCTGAAGTCAAGAACCTGGAGTTAGTTAAATTTGGTTATTTGAAGACACAAGTTTGCAGAAGGAATAGAAGCTGGAAGCAACGACTATTTCAGAGGGATTAGAAGGCATTAGATGCTTATCCACTAAAGAGCGCAGGAAAAGGACAATAGCACAATTGTACAACCACTACTCCACTACTCCACTCTCATGTCTGCATATAGTACTGCTACAACTGTGTCTACACTAGTTAATTCTCCAAACAAGGAATGAATTTTAAATTATTCCCTCCTATGACATTAACCAAATCAAGCAACAGATCATTGGTGATGATCAAGCTTCAACAACGACTGTTTTGGTGTGTTGACACTTCTAAAACGTATCTTTCTTACATCTATATAAAGGAATGAAGACTTGAAGAATTGTAGAGACTTAACAACAATTTACTTGTGCCAAAACTCTACTAAAATTGTTGTACATCAGTTCACTTAGAATTTCTTAAGAGTATGTATCTGATTTGTATTGTGAACATCACTGATTGTATATCAAGTGTCCAAACCAAACATCTTTCTATGTAATTTTGTTTGTTTAGAAGTCTCTTGCTTTTGTGCTTGAGCATAGGAAACCTCTTGCTTGTGTGCTTGAGTATTTGAAATCTCTTGCTTTTGTACTTGATCATTTGTAATCAGATTCTGATTTTAGTAAACTTTCCTTGGAAGTACAAGGGGGACAAAACTACTTCTAGATTGTTGAATGAACCTGTATAATTGCTTGTGTCTTTCTCTTCTCTCTCTCTATCTTTCCTTTATCCGTTGCATTAGACTCTGAACATTGTTCTAGAATCTGAACTCTATCAGACTCTGGACTTTGGACTTAGAAGAAAAAGAAAACACAATTCAACCCCCCTTCTTATCTTTTTCTCACCTTCAAGTCCTTTTGTTAACCAAACATTACAAAAACAATGATGGGACATATAATGACTAAATCGAAAACGTTTACAAACTTAAAGGACTTATGTGTAACCAAAATAACTTAAATGGCCAATCTGTTACAGACCTCAAACTTAAAGGATTTATGTATGATTAAAATAACTTAAATGATCAATCTGTTACAAACCTCAAACTTAAAGAACCCTTAATGTAATTTAGCCAAAATATACTAGCGAAAAGACGGGCACTCATATGCCCATCTTTTTGCTATTTTTATGGCGGTAACATTTGAAAAATTATGAACGACGCTTTTTTATGAAATATTGATTTCGATTAAAACTAAAAATATTAATGTTTGTTGCTTTCAAGTTTTAACAAATCAAACTAACCATGATTATCTATTTCAATGACACCAACAATATAACAAAAAATATAATTTAAATTCTTGTTTTTTTAATGACACCAACAACAATCTTTATTATAAAAAAAGTTGTTTAAGCGTATAATTGGGATAATGAAAAAGTAAGTATAAATATACTCATCTAATTGGGATAATGAAAAAGTAAGTATAATTATACTCATCTAGTTTGTTACACTTTTTAAATGATAAAGGGAAAAAGAACTGAACATATACTCATATCGTGTTTGTTACACTTTTATTTTAATATTTGAATTTACTATTATCTATTTGTTATACGTGCTATTTGTATTGAAAGTTGAAAGGAATGTTTAAAAGAGAAAAAGTCAGCCGAATAATCAAAATTGCATCTTCGTATTGTCACAGATTTTATTTTATAGTAAGTTAGCAAACTTGTGTTTAAAGAAACACTGACATAACATCAACATGCATCTTCATCACTCAAGGAAAGAATATTTGGCTTTTGAGAAGAGGCGATGATGATATTGATTCTCTTGTATACCATGGAGAAACAATCAATTTATTTCAAACCATTCCGAATGCACATTTTGCGGAATCAAGTGTGTTGGAGAGAAGCATCGATACTGTAACTGGTCCTACGCCTCCGGGAGCCGGAGTAATGGCTGATGCCACTTTGACTGCCTCTTCAAAGCAAACATCTCCGGTGAAACGGAAGACTTGGCTGCTAGGGTCCTGCTAATTATTATATATTAAAGTGCATCTAGATAAGAATAGGTCCATAAGGAATTGCATAAACTAAAACAAATTGAATCTGTGATGAAAAGTTGGAAGAGGAAATATGTGTTACTAAATTTTGTGACGGGAAATTAGTAAAAAAGTTCATATTTTTGTCCCTCATTTCCATCCTTGTACCAGTAGTGTCATACTATTTTTAAGGCCAGCAGGTGAGGGCACTAAAGTGTCTTTTCATTCATTAATTGTCATGTTTAATTTCCCATTTGATGTCTTCTCTTTGTTTCCTTTCCCAAATCCCAACATACATTCATTTTGCTTGTGGCTCAAGCTTCTACATTGTCAAATGTCAAGTGACTAAAACTAATTGAGGAAAATTAGAGATCAGGGGAGAGAGTTGAGTTTGTTACAGAAGGTGGAGGATAGAGTTATGGTTGTAAATTTTTAGAATTAATGGACAGATAATGCTGTTCTCTCCAGGGGCATGGCTTTGTGGGTGTTAAGACATTCATCTTTTGCATTTTACCTTTAACTTTCATAAATAAAACACTCATTTATTTACATTTGTGATCTATTTTTCTTCCATTTACTGTTTCTGTAATCCAGGTTCGCATCAAAAGCCTTCATGCAGATTCTATTAGGTTAGAAGAGTACATACTTGTGTGCTATTTTCACAAAGACATATTTTATGGTACAATAATCATACATTGCATTTTCTACCAATTTATAAGACCATAATGAAACCTAAATGATACCACAAGTCTCTTTGTTTAGGAAGATTCGAATATAAGATCACAGTCACCCCAGTCAGCAATACCCATGTATGAAGCACGGATACGGACACGGAAACTGAACACGACACGGACACTGACACGCCGACACAGCTAATAATTGGAAAAAGTCACATAATTCAGTGTAATTACAAGTATTAGTGTCGTGTCGGTGTCGGACACGACACGTGTCCCACACCGGAACACACCTAATCCGAGAAATGTCCGTGCTTCATATGTTGACTAGCTAATTATCTAATTACTGTCTACGAAGCTTCACCAATGCTAAAACAGCTTGAAGATACATTGAGAAAATGTGCCAAGTCAAATTAGTTAAATTTCATAACTAATAGTAATAACCAAAGTTATGCATAACTGTTAGAATTTTGTATTCGGCATAGCTCGTCTTTACAAATCCGACATGTAAAGTGAGAATTTTCCACCGCTTTTAGTCATATCTCATCCAATGTGGAATTCTCAACACACATACTCTCACGTCCAAGACTAGACATCTAGAATGTGACCCAAGTGGTTTGATAGCGATGATCAGATAACATGTGACCTAATGGATCTTGTATAAACTATGATACCAACTTAGAAATTAGGCCAGGTCTAACTCAACCCTTGCAAAACCGGTTTGTAAGTTGAGAAGAAAAACAACCACTTGACAATGTGAGTACAATTTTTTTTTCCTGGTCCTTATAAGTACACACTCCCTATTTATAACATAGAAATCCAATTTGAAACAATTTTCGGATGGTCAAAATGAATTATAATAACAACAAGATTAGTGATTTCAAAGGAGCAAACAATTAGCATCAGTGTGTTGAATTTACTATCTCTTCCTTAAATGATACCTCTTTGAGTTTGTGCCTTGTTAACTTTGAGTATATATTTGACAAGTCATCTGAAAATAGCACCAAGTTCTTCAAATAGAAAAATAAAAATTTCAAGTACCTCCACGCATTCAGAAGCCAAAGGAAACATCAAAATATTGAAGTAAAAACAATTTGAGTTGTGTAATGGGTCTCAAAATTGAGAGTGAAATAAAATGGATAATTGCAATTGATTATTAATTCAAATGTAAAATTGATATATGGGAGCCCAATTTGAGTTGGTGTTCTTAGTACATAAAAGAAGAAAAAGAAAGATGGAAGAGATTACTCTACTAGAGAGTACCAAAGGAGGGATGAGATACTTTCATCATTTTTCTTCATACCCCATAGTGATCATTCTTACTCTATTTATGTACAATCACTAGCCAGTAGCCACATGTCCATTTACCCCAACCAATTATATTTTATCAAGTGTATTTTCTCATGTGCTAATTAGAATCATAACAAGTTGTTACCTTAACTTGATTTGTTCCCATAACAATGACCACAGCTCATTTCTTTATCCAATCACCACGAACTATGTTTGGGTTTGGGATTCCAACATGTTTGACCACAATATCCGCTTCAGACGTTATTTGTTCAGGATTCTTTGCTTCTTAAATAAATGTTAATTGACTGCTCTCTCTCTCTTACTGTTAGGATGGCCACGTTACTGCCTTGTGTGGACATGCGATTGAGCAAAATAACAAGAACCAAGAAGAAGAACAACAAAAAGTAATTTAATCTTCTAGCCTCCCTTGTGTGTTCTCTTCTTCTCACTCTTTTATTATATTCTTTCTATGCACAACTTCTTAAATTGCGTCAAACCCATAATTTGATTTGCTTTCAAATTTATGCAGGAGAAAGAGTGAAAAAATGGATTATCTTCGCATACATGTCTCAAGCTACCAAGAATTTAAGAGTTTGGTTGAGCAGTATATGGATAAGGGAGTAGGCATGACAATGGGGCGGGGCGGGGACGGGTTTTACCTTCTCCATCCCCATACCCGATTCTCATACACTTACCCGTTACCCTACCCATATCTATACCCAACGGGGATGAGAAATTGATTCTCATTATCGTCCCCGACGGGTTCGGGTATCCCCCGCCCCATCCCCGTCTCCGCATTTAATAATTTTTTTAAATAAAAAATATAAGCTTTTTTGCATTCCCAAGAGCAACGTTGTAATACATGATCCAACAATACGCTCACTTTAACATTTGTTAGACGGAATGGTTTAGTTGATCCTTTAAACATCAACGGTAGTTTTTGTTAACAGGACAATTATCAAACAAAATAACATGACATATCAACATAAAGTAATTTTTTACTTTTGGGACTGGTTTGGGTATGGGTTCGGGGTGGGTGTCTATAAACCCGTTACCCATCCCATACCCATGTTTTAAAATCGGAGAAAACCCATACCCATACCGAAACCCAGTCAAAACCCGTCAAATTGGGTTTGGTTCGGGAGGGTAACCGCGGGTATGAGTTTTGTTGCCATGCCTATAAGGGAGGTGCTGCAGTCTCTTTTGACATATCCGACAACGTGGATGCATAATCTTACGGTTTTATGTTGGATGATGTACTCACTAACAACTCAAAATTGGGTCGACTTGACAAAATTAAAAATGCAAGAGAGGATCACTGCCCATTTCCGATTGTGCGTTGTTACACCGTAAAAGAGATGGACAATGTTTACAAGGCTATTGGCTGTTGTTGGAGGGTCATTATGGCCGAACAGTCATGGTACAACATTTCCAAAAATGACAAGCTGATGGATAAGATGTCCACCTTTCGGATATCGAAAATGATTTTGGATCACGACACTGCTCCAGATTGGTTATGATGGGAATCTTTATGGTAAAACGTTGAGATTCAAATTCCCGACAATTATCAGGTGGTTTAATTAGGGGCTTGCATAATAATATTATGTACTACTCCCTACGGTCTCAATCATAAGGAAAAATAAGAAAGAATTATTTGAGTCAAAAAACTATTTATACGAAAAATATATTCTCAAACCTACCAACGGAAAAATAATTTTGTTGTCAATGACAGTAGGTATAAGTCTCACATTTTGTTGTCTGAAACTACCGTAGCTATAGGCTATTGGGATGAAATTTTTCCATTGGTATATCTAATCAAAGTTGACGGAACTAAACATCCATTGGTATATGTTTTATGACCTATGCCAACTTTATTTGGACCTTTACGAAAGAATTATGTCCTATATATAAATTATTATTAAAAAGTATGAATCTAAACCAAATGAAAGCAAGTGTCTCTTGGATGGAAACCTTCTTCACATGTCTCTATTCAAAAAAATCATAAGATATTAAATAAAGTTCAAGGATATACACATTTGCATAACTCATATTTCAATTAATTTAGCTCATATACAACTTTATCATGTTTACATAAGCAAATAAAATATCTAACTGACAATCACATATTGATCAAATACGTCCATATATACATGACATACAAATAGATAAAAGGTTTTTTTTTTCATCTAGCATCTATTAACGAAATAGTAACCTCATTAATTGAGAAAGGCTTCGTTGTAGATTCTCCCTCATTAGAGACACTTTGTATTATGAAACCAGGTTCCTTTGGTTGGGCTAAAACAATTTCGTTCGTCAACATCGCAAGCACATATGTCATATCTGGTCTATCATTTGGATGAAGTTGTAAACACAAAAGACCAACTTGTATGCATCTTAAAGCTTCAGATGGAATATATGAGTCCCTTAGACAATCATCAATTAATTCTTCTGAATTTCCCTCTTTCCATAACCTCCATGCCTACAAAAGTTCAAATATAGTTGTGATATACCATTTCATTGAGGGAATATAAAGTTGTTTGTGTTACTTACATGCCCAATAAGATTATAGGTGTTGCTCTGAAATGTAACTCCTTTATTTTTCTGTCCACTTACAATCTCTAGCAATAAAACGCCAAAGCTAAATACATCAGATTTTGTGGAGAATAGTCCATCAATGGCGTATTCCGGAGCCATATAACCACTGAAAAGTGTACAAATGAGTTAATTTGAATTATTATTTTTTTCAAAAATTTTAAAATATCAACGAAACTACTTACTGTGTTCCAACTACTCTGTTTGTATTCCCCTCAACTTGATCATCCCCACAAATTTTTGCCAAGCCAAAATCTGATATTTTAGGATTCATATCATTGTCTAATAAAATATTACTTGGTTTTAGATCTCGATGTATGATCCTCAATCTAGAATCTTGATGAAGATAAATCAGTCCACGGGCAATTCCATAAACAATGTTGAAGCGCTTAAACCAATCTAGAAGTTTCTTTTGAGCTGGATCTATTAAAAATATCAATTTTATTTATTATTTTCTTTCCAAAATTCATATATATATTAATGTTCAAGCTTAATAGAGATACTCACCAAAAAGAAATGCATCTAAGCTTTTGTTGGGCATATATTCATAGATAAGCATTCTCTCTTGTCCTTGAATGCAACAACCAAGAACCTTAACAAGATTTCGGTGTTGAAGTTTTGCACATAATTTTACTTCATTTTTAAATTCTTTCGATCCTTGTTTTGAACTTCCTGAAAGCCTTTTGACGGCAATCTCTTGCCCATCTGTAGCTAGTGTACCCTAAATTTTATAGTTGGAAAAATTGTTAGGAAATGAGATTCAAGAGCTTTCTCATGTGTTGTATTCAAGTTGTTGCATGTTTACCTTATATACTGGTCCAAAGCCACCTTCTCCAAGTTTGTTATTGTCTGAAAAGTTATTTGTGGCACTTATCATTGTAGAAATATTGAAGAAAGGAAGCTCAAAATCTTGTTGGTCTTCATCTTTCTCTTCGGTTAAAGTGTTGATCTCTAAATTATCTTTCATATGTAAATGGTGTCAATGCAATATTGTCATAAACTTTTGTAGGACAAAATTAAAAAAAATAAATTTTTGTTGGACAAAATTTCCATGTAATCATAATGTTTTCCGATATGGTTTTTGTTATGGCAAATTCTTATTTATCTTTATTACATGCAAAGTCCTAGCAGAGGCATTAGATCATGCAACATTTCAGTGGGTTTAATTGTTGAACATTTTCTTCATTAAATGAGACTAATTACAATACCATGTTTTTTCATTTTCTTAAGGAATTACAATACCGTGTTGGGTTGTATCAAAACTAAAAATATGATGATGGAAATTTCTTAGTAAATATAAAACAAATCTTTTTTCATATAAAATATAAGATGGAAAAATAAATTTTAGCATTTTTGTCATATTTAAATTGTCTGCTTAATTATATAATATTCAAGTACTTTAATTAAAATTACCTCTAAGATAAGGGCTTTAACTAAAATTAATATAAGGTCTCACATCGGCAGTCGACTCTGCATCTCTTTTGATTATCTTGTGTTTGGGTAATTTAGAGTGAAAGAAATAGCTGAATTTTCAAGCATAAGAACACTCTTTATTTAAGCTGCTTAACAAAATTAAGCTTCCAATTTTTTGGTGGTTGAAAGCAAAGTACTCTACCTTCTCTTTTGATTGCCATTTTTGGTGGCTTAATCCAAACTTATGCTTGAAAACTATTACTTAGTTTGTATATTTCTTTCTCCTTTTGGTGGCTTTCTAGATTTATATCTTGTTGACTTAGTCATATTTTCTGGCACATCTTGTGCTGAAAAATCTAAACTTTTTGACAATCTAATGTCATTTTAGCTTCTTAAAAAAAAAAATATATAAGGTCTCACATCAAGTATGTGAAGTTTCTTAAAAAAAAAAAACTATGTGAAGTTCTCTAAAAAATATGCATGTGAAGTTAACAATTTTTTTTCGTAGATGTCATTTTTTTCTCAACCTTAAACAAACAAAAACAGTTGAAAAAACAACCATTAAATTTTCTTTTATAGGTGTTCAGTGAATTGGAGCAAATTTTTCTGAGGGATTATTTTGGGTCTTCACTTTTTTTTCTTAGGTTTTTTTAGACCCATATCATTTTGTGTGATTTGTCACTACCATTAATGACGTGGCAGTGACATGTCATGTGTTTTGACTTATTCATTTTTCATGTCATTAATTGAAATAATTAATTGGACGCATAATAAAAACTAATTGATTAATTATTTAAAAAAATGAATTTAATTGCCTAAAAAAATGAATTTAATTATAAAAAGGAAGAGAATTAGATTTCAGAATCATGAACCCTAATTTCTAAAATCCGCGATTTTCATCCATCCTCCTTCTTTTAAGATAGATATTTATCTTTCTTCTGTAAAAAAAAATGACTTTACCTCTCCACTATAGTAAAATAAAAAAATTACAATAATTAAGGTATTTTGGTAAAGATATAATTACAACATACATTTATAATTCGAATGGTTTTCTTTTGTTGCTAATAATTTGAAAGCATTCATATAGAAAGAGATTAGGAATAAAAAAATGGCATATATCTAAAAAACAAGAGGTAGGATACATTTTTTAGAAACAAATTTCAAGAACTCAATGTCATTGAATTGAAATATATTTTATTTGGGTCAAGAAATTTACCTCTTTGCTTTCTTTTTCTCTTGTAAACGTAAAAGACTATGATCACCAGTAGCAAAATGACGACCAACGGAATAGTGACTGCAATTGCCAATGTATGATTTTTCTTCCCACCAGAAACATCTCCATTTGAATCTTTTGAAAAAGAAATGAATACTTGTCAAATCTAAGAAAATAGTGACCACCACTCCTCAATAATTAAATGAAATATTGAAATTAGTTTTTTAGTTTCTATAAAAAAAAAACTATTTTTTTTTGTTACAGTCCATCAAAAAATTTCTCATTAATTTAACATTCATAAAAACTATTTGTCCCCACATTTATATGTATGACATGCTTGATACTATATATATGGTATGGGGTTGACCTTTTGGTTTGTTCAAAACATTGTCATGTGGCCTTCCTAATTTTATTTTTTTTACGGTAAAATATCTTTGTAATTTTTTGGTAATATATATTTTGTATGTCAAGTAGTCTAATAGGTAGGTATATAAGTAAGGAATTCCAGGTTCAAACTTCTAGTATATTGCAAAATTGTATTTTCCTTCTATATTTGTTAGTGTCATGGCCGTCGGAAATTCGAGTTGGCCATTGGGAAAAGAAGTCTAACTAAGGTGCCTCTTCTAGTGTCATTTCCCTAGTGTCATTTCCGGCAGAAAAAGCCACAGTAGGGTTGAAAATGAGTTGAAGCAAATTGAATTTGACTCAGCTCGGCTCAATAAAATTTGATTCAGTTTGAACTAAACTCGAGTTCAAGACGAACATTTTTTTAAGCTTGAACTCGACTTGATTAAAGTTCACAAAGAACTCGATTCGACTCGTTAGTTTGAATCACATAATTCTAAAATCAAAAATTTTTGCTACTTTTTTTTTTTGGAAGAAAAAAGTCTTAACTTTTTTCCCATAGCCTGGTGTTAAATTAATAATCACACTAAATGAGGATATTACACTAAGTAATTAAAGTTGTAATTTATAATCAAACCAAGCATGTGGGACAATTTGCTTCGAAGCTTAAACTAATGCAGTTGTTATTACGTGTTTGTCTATCAACATGGATATAGCTCACTTTCATCTATTATTGATTGATTATTGGCAAGTGTCGGACTTTGGTTTTTTTATTTTTTAATTTATAATTGTTAAATTGTTAATTAAACCTGTAGTTGTTAATCAAATCAACATAGATAAATATTAGAGTAGTCTTGTTCCACCTTCAAACCTCTTAGTTGACTTAGTATTGTACAACAACTTTTAAATTTAATTGATTAATTTGACCGTAGGTTCATGTTCATACTATTTAATAAAACAAAAATATTTTTTAAGTATTAGATATAATCGAGTCAACTCATGGACCAAACGAAGCAAATTATATATAACTCAAGTTCAGCTCATTTGGTTCATGAATTTAATTCAACGAATCAATTGTCAAGTCGAGTTTCGAAATTTGTTCGAGTTGGTTCGGTTTATTGCAAACCCTAACCACCAGTATTTTCGAGGGTCTAGAGGCTGCCAGTAGTGGCTGGAGGAAAATTATGGTGTTTTTATAGTGTATTAATTAAAACTTAGGTAAACAAATTTAGTATTAACTAAAACTATATAGCTAGAGATTAAAAACATATATAATCCATAAAAAAAGCATAAATGTTTGAGAAGAATATAGCATTTACCTACTGTGGAAGCATCCATTCGAATATATAGATATTGTTGGAATGTTAAAATCTGTCTCAAGTCTATAAGATCACCAAACCATATGGAACAACCACTACCATCACTCACATTTAAGTTTGAATAAGCCATGCAAGAACAATCTTCCAAGCATTTCTTCTTACAATTCTCAAGTGTCATATTTGCATCAACCCAAGTATGTGTTGTATCTGGCAATTTCAATCCAGAAAATGTTCCAAAACCATCATTCACGCCACAATTCCATGTTTCTTCGCCTTTGCGCACACATCCTTGTGTCCAATTTGAGGCGTCCCAATTTTGTGGCGATTTAGGCTCAAACCCTTCTAAACATTGACAAATTGGAGACGGGTTATGAATGCAATTTCCATAAGGGCCGCAACGATTATAGACATCACAATCATTTTTTGGTACCGACTGAATATCACTCCAAGTATTGTCCTCTGGACTCCATATAACGCGTTCGTGAAGACTAAGCGTTTGGTTCAAATAAGTTATTGAAACCATACTCTTGTTTACAAGACTATATGCGAAATAAACTTCATTTGAATTGTTCACAGGTGTTGTAGCTATAACATTTGACGTAATAATCTCCATAGGCGCTCCACTAAATCCAACTCCATTCCAAGGACCACTCCTATGAATCACAACTGATCCTTTTTTCAATACAATTTCTGGACTGCTATGAAGGACAATACCCCAAGTTAAATCTCCCGATGATGGATCGTCCCAATTTTTCCAAGAAGTTAATTGACGATTAAGACCGGTTTTTAAGTCCCATCCATGCTTCATGCCTGGCAACAAAGTATCACAAGGAAAATCAAAACCTTGCCATAAGAAATTATTACTTTGTTGATCAGTATTGTTGTTGGCTTTGATTACAAAGTTTCCATTGTCTAATAGTTGAGCAACATGAGAACTTGTAGTAGACAAAGATTGTGTTGTGATGTTTGTTGACCAAACAAGTGTTTGATTGTTGTTGGTAAGTAGTTCAAGGTTTCCCTCTTTGCTTATGATCAACATGGTGGAGTTGGAGTTGTTGTCCTTGATTGGATCATCACGGTTTGCAACCCAAACTATTCTTCTTTTTGGGATATTTTTGTACCATATTCCCACATAGCGATTTGCTGAACTACCTGGTGTGAAAAAGCCTAACTCAAAGGTTCCATCATTAGAAACCAAAGTGTTGCCATCATTAAGAAATTGAAATTGGGTGATGGTATCAATTGAGGTAGATAATTGAAAGAAGAACAGCAAGAGACTAAGAATAACAAGCAATATCATAGGGAGAATATTCGCCATTTTGCATTGATTGAATTTGATGCTGACACACATTGTATGTTTGTGCGTTTATATATGCTAAATTGACTTTCGGTAAAAAAAGAAGGAAAAAAACATGTTAAATTGACATGGGATTGGGGGTGGAAATGAGCCCGGCCGAGCCAGGCTTTGCTTAAATAGGTCTGGCCTAGTTGAAAAAACTAAGGTCTAAGCCTTAGCCTTTACATATCAAAGACTTCATTTTAAACTTGGTCTGACCTTTTTAAAAGTCTGTCATCGCCTATTAGCTTGTCTAAAATCCCAGTTTGTGTTACATATTTCAAATAGAGTCCATTCATCCATTTTTCTTTCTTTTCAATTTGTGCAACATACTTAATGCAGAGATAAACATTAATTAGATACACATTAAACTAATAAAACACAATCATAAAATTTATAATTGGATAGAAACTCAAGAATAATCAAGTCTGATAACAAGAATGATTTCAAACTTAATCTGATAACCATACTTAACCTTAGATATATTTGTACCACGCCTAAAAAATTCACACAAATCAAATAACGATATGAGTATTTAATGATAACTTAATAATCTTTCAAAAAGAAAGAAACTGAAAACAAAATCAGCACTTAAGTAGGAAAAAAATGTATAAAATCTTCGATGTGATAAAAAAAATCACCAACTTAATATGAGAATTTAAAGAAATTGATTTTTTTTATAACTTTATAAATAATAAATGTGGGAAAATGTAATATACATATATACAGGCTGACTTGATAGATCTGATAGGCTTTTTTATAAGTCTAAGTCTACCCATTTAAATTAATAAACTTTTTAAAAAGCTCATGCTTAACCTATTTATTAAACGGGTTAGGTCGAGCCGGACTTTCAATCGGCTGGACCATATGCCCTTGACAAACAGCCTGACCTATTCCCACCCCTGCTTAGGACTAAACATTGTGTTTGTATATTATACACGTAACTTTATAAGATTAACTAATGTCTCTTTTTGTAATTAAATACTAGCAAAGGATAAGGATGATAGTTAATATTAAAGGTACCTCTATATGATAACATAAATTATTATTATTACTACTACTACCGGCAGTAGCCGCCTTTCCACTCTTTTTAATGCGCTCACGTGTGTAAGTTATGAACGATATTTTATACAAAATTTTGTTTCTCATTAAAATTATAAGTATAAATATTTGTGATTTACAAATTGTAACAAACCAAAAGAAACCATGTTTATCTTTTTCAATATCAACAATAATTTAACAAATATAATATAAATCATTATCTTTTTTAATAGCGTGTAACCAAAAAAAAATCTTTTTTAATAGCACCAACAATATAACATTAATATTTTTTTTTGACCAAAACAAAGTTAACTATTATCATTAATCAACTAATGTTCAATACAAGAAGAATAAGAATAAAAAATACGGTGACTAGCCCAACAACAGACCGCCCTAACTAAATTATGAGCAACCATGTTCGCTTGTCTCCTAACAAACTTCACCTCGAAGTTGGAATGTAAAGATAATTGATAAATAATACTAGAAACAACATCATAGAAGAATCACCATGGTCCGAAGACGATAGATCTTTCACTAGAGTAGCAGAGGCGGACTTGAAGACAACTCAGTCCCATGTGTTCACATCAACAAAGTGAATGGCATCGAGTAAGGCTACTTCCTCCCCCTAATGTAGTATTTTCAACGATCAAAAGTAAGTATTTTTGTTTATCGTCTCCACTAGGACTGGTGCGATATTCTAATCCGTTCAACAATCAATGTCGTTCTGAGCTAAGGTTTCACAATATTTTGTTTCATAAACTATAAAACTACGAAATTGTAAAAGGTTAGAGAGTTACAGGGAAATGTTTATGCTGGGATTAAACTTCATCAACCTACTTATACGTATTCTCGGATTAGTGTTGCTTATTCGAATTATCAATCGATATTTTCACATATTGCTCGGCAACATCATTTGTGTCCAAATGATGTGGTGACTTCTATTGGGTCGTTCAATTGTCGATTTCCCAAACTATTAAACGATCCAATAATCGATTGTATCGTTCTATAGCTGATTTCCCAAGCTATTAAATGATACAAAAGCTTTGGGTTCCAATATTCAAAGTGATTATCAAAACCTAAATTCCATGTCTAGAACAAAAGCTTTGATAGAAGATTATCCTAACCTTGATTCAAAAGGTATTTTCCAATACAAATCAAATCCATAAGATTAAAAGCATGGAAAACAAGAATAACCTCAACATCATGAGATAATTAAAATCAAACAACATCATAGTCAAAGGGAATACATACTAGTAGAGTTGATTACATTTAATCCCAACAAAAAGAGTCTAACTACTCATTGTCATGGTAACCTTACAAGGAGAAAAGAAGAGATGGAATGGAAGCAAGCCATGATGTCTCAATGATCTTGTGAATCCCTTCAATCTTTGTGCTCCTTGCTTCTTAAGGGTCTCTCTATGTGTTCCCCTGTTTTTCTCTCCCTAAAATGACCTAAGATCTGATAATAATGTTTCTGAAATGAGAAGAGAGGCTTTTATACTTTTGCTGAATTTTGCTTTCTTGCCAGGCAGGATTTTTGTCGCTATGGCGACATCAGCTTTCTTTGCCAGTGGATCTCTACCATGTCATTCTCCACTTGCCCCAACCGCCTTTTCTCGCCAGGCAAGACATTTGTCGCCATGGCAACGTATGATCTTGGAAAACATGGGTTCTGGAACTTCATTCCCGCCATGGCCACAATTTGTTGCTCGGGCGACATCTTGCCAGGCAGGATTTTGTTGCCATAGCGACAGGTTTTAGTCAAACAGGTCAGAGGACCTGTAATTCTTGCCAGGGAGGAAATGTTGTGCCTGGCAGGAATGACAGTTGCAGACCAAAATTTGCAGTTTGCTCCTCTTTTTGTTTTTCTTTCATTGGTTCATGTCTTGATCACTCTTTTCCTGCACAATTGGGTTAAGTAAGACCTAAAAAGCATAATTATGCATTTTGTCACTTTTTCATATATTTTCCTTGGATAACTTAAATAAGAAGTAACCAAAAGTGCTTAATATAAATCATGAAATTAACACACTCTAGCACTTATCACCCCCTCCAAACACTGTCATATTTGCCCGCTGCCATTTCGTTTGAGCCCGAATAAATTGCCCACTGGAGTCTCTAACACAACACGCAAAAGATGTAAGATGGTTATGATCATGGAACACGGCATCCACATTGCACCTCAACCATGTCTCGCGCGGTATCTCCCAAACTGAGTTGTTACCTTGCACTCTATTATGTTCGTGTTGCACAAGCGGTGGTGATGGTTGTTTATGAATCTCTTGTCATTGCTACCATGCATCTAGTGTTGTCCTTCCAATGCCTTTTGAAGTATGATGAGCGTCATTCCAAATGACATCATTATGTGCAGTCCAAATTTGCCAAAGAAGAAAAACCTCCCGACCAGCAATGTCTCAACTTTCAGAACAACATATGTATATAACATTAATATATGAAAATTTGTTTAATGGTATAATTGAAATTATAAAAAATTTAGCCCAAAATCTCTATGCCCTTTCTATATAATATTGATAATATTGTTCATATTGTAGTGGGATATTACCTATTCTTATGCGATTTAATTTTTTAATTAAAATTAAAATAATATTTTTAATGGATAAAATAGTATAAATGAATGGTAAAATGGGTAATAAAAAAGACATCTCAAACTCATGTATTTTAAGCTGATTTTCTTTATATATAGTATTGATTATTTGAAAATAATTTATGTGCTAGCCTTCAAAGTGTTAAAGAATTTTCGTCCTATATTGTATAAGATAAATCCTGAACATGTGTTGGAGATGGTTTTCACTTCACAAGGTAGTTAGGGTTACTAAGGGTCTAATCTAAATATTAAGATGATATAAGAGTCTATCTAATATATGTTGGATTATATACTATTTCACCGCTATCAGATCACCTGGATTATATTCTATATGTTAAGACATGAGCGTGAGAATGTATATTAAAAGTCTCACGACTCACATTGTATAAAATACGATATGAACATGTGTTTATCGGTAGAATGTCCTCACCTTACATAAAGGTTTTATAAGATTGAGTTAGATTCAACTTAAATTTTAAGACAAATAACTAACATCGAGTTGGATTTTAATTACATTGTCGGTGGCTGACACATTCGTTTGAGAAATGATAAAAGAAACATTTGACAGAAGTGCAACATGATGAGTAATTTCAACATTAAAACAGACACAATTTCGTAAAAAAAACCTAATCTTCCCTCTTTCTTCTCCATTCTATACCTCTTCTCTTTTCTCTCTTGTCAGACCAGCCACTGTAATCTCTCGTCACCGCTAGGCTTTGTCACCGCCACCATACTCTCTCACCATCGTCATTATAGGTTACCATCACCACGATCATCTTTGGTCATATATTGACGAATAACGACTATCCCATTATTAAAGTGACGTGTAGTAACATCATCACGTTGGACTAACCAAAATGTATACTTCAAATCAGTGTATACCATCGTAGTAGGCAAACCTTCTTTTGTGGGGATGAAATGAACACCCACTCAAATAATTAAGTATTACAATTTACTCTTAGATACATCAATTATTCGATAAATTTGAAGAATAAATCTATGCTTATATTTGAGACCATATGGAGTATATGTGTGGATAGACTAAGCTTGATTCAATTTCAAAAAAATAACTAAAAATCGATGTGATTTGAATAGTTTCTACATGGATTATACAAAAAATCTACTTAGAAATGATTTTTCATTGGATTTTATAAGCAAACAAATACTTTATATCTAGACAAAAAGACCTTATGTACATTAAACTTTGTTTGAAACCTCACTTGCTATTTAAAATGATTGGGGTGGCCTTTGCTAAGATGCAAAATATTAAATAATTAATCAATGGAAAATAGATCTAACGTGTAATGTAAGATGGAGATTTCTGAGAAATTTCTGTTTCAATTTAAGTAGGTACGCAAGTTTATAAATTTAAGTCCTTGAGAAGCATCTCACACTAATTTTATTGTTAATTAATCTAAAATATACCACTTTGTTATGTCAATAAATAAATACGATGTACATTTTCTAACAAGTGAATTTGGTGACCTGGACATCTCTCAGGTTATATAACAATATGTGTAAGACTAAATTAGACTATTTTAATTAACGAGTTTCCAATATTTTAGTTTTTTTCACATTTATGGTTCAAACAAATTATATAATATAGCATAGTGGTTGGACCATTTCAACCTCTAGTATTATCAAGTTCAACTTTGGGTAATGTCATTTTTGCATTTTTATTTCATCGAAGTCTTAGACCATCAACATAAATAAATAAAATTGAGACATAAAACAATGACTTTAGAGGTTAACTTTTGCATTCTAACTTTAAGGTTATGTTTGTTAGACGACAACCGAATATGATTGCACATACTTTTGGATGGCGGCCACTTTTTGGATCAATTTAAAAAAATAGAGAGAAATTGTTAGTAGTTTTTTTTTTGTGCAGAATATACAAAAATTATATTATTATACACAACAATCTTATGGCAAAATAATCAAAATTGCACCTTCATATTGTCAAAGATTTTATAGTAAGTTAGCAAACTCCAGTTTAAAGAAACAGTAACATGACATCAACATACATCTTCATCACTCAAGGAAAGAATTGTTAGGAAACATGATATCCAATGAAGGAATGAGAGAAAACTCAGAGAATATTTCTATTGATGATAAAAGTGAATATTACAATGATAAGAGATGCCTTCTAATGAGGTAGTTACAACTATATATACTACTATAAGACTAATGCTAACTTGTATCTAACCTATATCTCTAATAAGAATATTTGGCTTTTCAGAAGAGGCGATGATGATATTGATTCTCTTGTATACCATGAAGAAACAATCAATTTATTTCAACCATTTAGTGACAACTTTTTTTTTTTTATTGGTTAAAAATAATAGAGAAAGAAAAATGAGAGAGAGAGAGAGCACATATTATGAGTATTAGATAGAGTTGTTCAAAAGTTGTCACAAAATAGTTGTACAAATATAATTTCTCATAGTTAAATTTGTATTGAGTTAGTTACACAATGTGCTAAGTCAAATTAGTTAAATTTCAAAACCAATAACCTTAGTTAAACATAACTATTAGAACTTTGTATCGGGTCTAACTCATCCTTACAAAACTAACGTATAAAGTGAAAACTGTCCACCACTTATAAACACAACTTTAAGCCATATCTCGTCCAATGTGGAATTTTAGCACATATCTTCACTTACAGGACTGGACATCTAGAACGTGACTCACTTGTCCTGATATGAATGACACATTAGCAGGTGGCCCAATAAATCTTAGATATACTCTGATACCAACTTAAATATTAAGTTGGATCTAACACAACCTTTAAAAATCCGGTTTGTAAGGTGAAAACTATAAACAACCACTTGACAAAGTGATTAATTACAGAATTTTTTACACGATCCTTATAAGCAGACACTCCCTATATATAACATAGAAATTCAATTTGAAACAATTTTCGGATGGTCTAATTAGATTGTCATAACAACATGATAAGTGATTTCAAATGGGCAAACTTGTAGCATCAATATTGGTGTGTGTTTCTTTACCATGTTGAATTTACTATCACTGTCTTATTTACAAGCAAGTAATCAATTTAGCACAAGATAAAAAAAAACAAGAGGTTCATATAGAATACTATAGACGTTTAGGGTGTTAATACCTTCCATTTGCGTAACCAATCCCCGAACCTTTAATCTCTTAAATTTAGGGTTTATTTGAACTTTTCCCCTTTTCCTTGGAAAAAATAAAAGCTCGGTGGTGAACTTAAAATTGGGAGTCAACGCTAATCAATAGCTTGATATCCAAAAATCACCGCGACACCTGCAATTTTACCCCTTCCGATTATTGCAACTTTTTTCCCTATGATTTCAATACCATGATTAAGTAACAACTCAATGCAACTCTTCGAGGCACAAGGGATAACGAAGGGTTTTCTTCCATCTCTTGCAAGATTTCCTATATTTAAAGGATGAAATCCATCCACATCCTTTTCAGGACTCACAATGTTCATAATTCTTTCTTATATTTAAAGGATGAAAGTCCTTTAGATTCTGACTTGCAACTTGGCTTCTCTTGAAAATTCTTTTGCTCTAATTTTTTCTTTGAGAACCAATACTTTATTTTAAGACATATAAATTTTAGTCTATGGTCCTGCACACTTGAACAAATATTAGCATATCCAATTGAACTTTTAATCTTTGTTATCATCAAAACTTAAGAGGCATTGTTTAAACTCATTTTGTTCCAACACTCTCTTGTGCCTTTTCTGGCGTTTTCATCCTATTTTCAACTATTCTTCCGTCTAGATCTCCTACGAACGTGAAATGAATTTTATTCACTTGGCATTGTCTTCAAGAAACTTCTAAGAACCATTTAACTTCAACCTTATATCCTTGATCCTTCAGGTGAAGTCTTGATTTGTCGATTTACATGATTTCTCACTACAAAACACTCAAAACACCTATCAAGTTGCATGATTTACGATAAAGTGAATTACAACGACTTGAGTGAAAACAATACAATATGTTCCTCAAACCATTGACAACAACTCCAACTCTCATCTTATGTATCTTCAAATGCAAAGAAAAGTACTAAAACATAGCCAAAAATATCATATGATACTCCGTCATCACCTACTCTGGTCCCAAATCCAAATTTTCCGCATATTGAACATACACCTTTGTTCATGCATCTATACATTGAAACAATTATGGATGTTAAAGGTGACAATGATTGTGGATTCTGAGATGCAGCTGAGCATGTTGGTACGATTGAAGAAAGTCATTCTATGATTGATAAGGCACTTATTAGAAAGTCGAGTAATCATAAGCGTGACTATAAGCCAATATTTGGGTCTGAGGAACATTTTAAATATATCATGAATGATTGAAACCCTCCTAAAATAATTGTGGAATTGCACCAAAATATAAGTGGTTGATATTACCAGATATGATTGATGATAGTCTGTCATTTCAATTTTTTAGAGTCTTTTTATGATATTTTTGAGCTCACGATTACTGAAAAACGTGTCACGATTTGGAGCTCTCAAGAATCATGCATTTGACATTGGTGAAAACGTGTCACGATGGCAAAAACTTGACACGATTATGGAAACCCTAATTTGGGTGGTTTGCTACACAAGGCAGAAACGTGTCATGATTTACTTAAATCGTGCCACGATTTTAGGAGAAGCTGTTGCCTATTTAAGCTGAAGACTATTATGAAAACAAGGGTTACGAATTGGAGAGAGAAAAGTGCAATTTTGAGACCTAAATACGGTTAGAAGGGTGATTTCTTCAACCTTCTATCAGTTCATGTATGTTTTAATTCCTATATTGATTGTGCTATTTGTAAACTCGATTATGAGTAGCTAAATCTCTTAGAGATTAGGTCTGAGATGATTCTATGTAATCCTAATTGAAACATGTTGCTGTGAAACTCCATCTATTGTGAATGACAATCTAGTTTTTATTCAATTGAATTGTTCTTAATGCTTTTTATATATTGACACCATATAAACATGATTTCGTGAAAATGAATGACTACTGACCATAGCTTTCAACTTAGACCTAATTGAATTGTTCAAATAAACATGGTTAGTCTAGGAATGGATAATCGTTTATTTGTGATATTAAGTTAACGTTCTTAAAACCTTCAAAGAGTATCAGACCACCTAAGGAATTAGGGGTTGTACTCTGAGAAGAGGGTCCTAAGTCAAGGGATTGATTAAGGCTATTTTGTTAACCATTGTAAAACTAGAGAATCATTCGTAAGAAATAGGTGCAGTATACCAATTAGGGGAACTCAGAGGATTTGAAAGACCTGATCTCATCTCTCTCCTTATATTTTCCAAAACTATCTTTATTTTCTGTTTATCTAATTTTATGCAATCAAAACTACTGCCTCGGGCACTAAAATAATTTACACATCCTAGATATTAACCTTATTGCTAAATTGAGATTAACATAGTCCTTGTGGATACGAACTTATAAATTTTATTACTTCAATAGTTTTTGGTACACTTGCCAAACGTTTATCATGAATCACATTATTGAACTAATTTGGGTTGGCCCGGTGGTATTGGCTTGAGACCTGGGAGTTTGCTCCTCCTCAAGGTCTTAGGTTTGATTCTTTTTTGTGCCAATTTGGGTGGACTAATTTAATCTCTTAAAAATAAAGAATCACATTATTGTAACCTGCTATTATAAAGTTGTAGTTGAGTGGACAAAACAAGCAAACAGTATTTCTGAAACTTTTTTCCCAATCAGGGTTTGTCCACCAGTTAACCCAAATGTCCACATTATGTATATTGACTTAATCTTCAATCACTTTGTTCATGTATTTTTTAAAGATTTTTGTCCGATATCTCCATCATGTACGAGGTGGAAGTTATACAAGAAAGAAGAAGCTGAGAGATGGGAAGATGCCTTTTTTAACTAAACAGTATTGGTTCCGAGACTTGATGGTTATTGAAAAAGGTGAGCAACCACCGAAAAAAGAATCAAATGTGATTCCAATTTCGCATAATAGTAAAGATGAAGAACTTGAAGTTATTGAAGAATATGAAGAAGCAATTTCACTAGATAGGCCATGACATTTTTTTGTTGGTGCTCATACTTTTTTGGGTCGATAATGCACGACATTTTTTTTTGTGGCCAATATATCACTAACATTATATAGATATATGTCTTTTATGTTTTATGTGGAGCACAAAACACTGACAACTTATATGGATAATATTTCAACGCATTTTATATAAATATATGTCTTTAGTTAATCTGAAAATCATAAGTTATATCTTTGGATTCGTTTCAACTACAAGCGTCCAAATTTCCAGTAGAGATTTGGTGTCATGGTATTGACTTTTAAGTTATTTTGATGTAATGTTTTGCATTATTATGTAAATTTTCTTAATGTTGAATCGTTATTTAAAGAAAGAAGATTTTAAGGGAAAATACATTATCATAAATGATTCACACTTATGTTGAATCAATTAAGATGAGTATAACTGAATCTGGATAACAATTGAATAACGAGTTGATTCAGATGATGATCAAGTCGATTCAGATGAATTCCATGAAGATTAAAATGATTCAATGATTCTTCTTTCCAGTTTTGAGTTGATTCAAAACTAACTAGAAGCTCTCTGACTTGAGTGAGGCGATTCAAAGAGTCGCTTATGACTTTGAATCGATTCAAAAATAACTCAAATCTCTTTGACTTGCATGAATCGATTTAGAGAGTTAGTTATGACTTTTGACTCGATTTATGTTTAAGAAATTTGTTTTTAAAGGATTGAAAATGCACATAAAACCCAAAACAAAACCATACAATTTTTGGTTTTTTTTTCTTCTTTTCTGTGTACTTACGATTTGATGATTTTGTCATTTCCTATTTTAGGTCCCAGATACTAGTGATGTGGTTGGAAATTTAAAGTTTGGAACAAATGTATGTTGTTTAATTACTCGAAATTATATTTGTCTGTGTGTATATGCGTGCATGTGCAATTATACGTACTACATTTTTGAAGACTTTTATTGATTTTTTAGATATGTGATTGACATTTCACAAGTTGTAAGATATGTATATTATATTTTACTTTTTGAGTTCATGTTTCATTATTATGAAAACATCTACTAACTTGAGTTTTTAATCTGTACTCTTTTATTTTAATTAGGTTCTAGATGCTTCTAGTCTCCATGACCAAACAAGTTTTCCAAGTCAAAACACTAATAATGAAGATGGAAGAGATGAAGATTAGAAGCTAATTTTATCTTGACGGAGTAAATTTGAACGTTTACCGGATATGATATTATTATTTTAAAATTATTGAGATGTTTATGATTTTATTCATTTTTAAATACCTTGTGGTGCTTTTAGGTTGATATTTTAACAATATTTTAGTTTGAAATTCTTGTTAAACTTGTTAGTTTTTCAATATAATTGAAGTTTTATTTTATCTGTGTATACTAAAATTTTAGTGAGTGGTATGTACAAAAAATATTGGTGTGTACCAACAGAAAACTGCTATGGGGAACACAATTCAATAAGTGTCATTGGCAGTAGGTATAAGTCTCACATTTTGTTGTCTGAAACTACCGTAGCTATAGCTATTGGGATGAAATTTTTCAAAGTTGGTGTATGTTTCATGAGCTATGCCAACTTTATTTGGATCTTTACGAACGAATTATGTCCTATATATAAATTATTATTGAAAAGTATGAATCTAACCCAAATTAAAGCAAGTGTCTCTTGGATGGAATAACATATTTTCCTTCAAACCTTCTTCAAATGTCTCTATAAAAAAAATCATAAAATATTAAATAAAGTTCAAGGATACACATTTGCATAACTCATGTTTCAATTAATTTAGCTCATATACAACTTTATCACGTTTACATAAGCAAATAAACTATCTAAGTGACAATCACATACTAATCAAATAAGTCCATATATACGTACAAGAAATTGATCGAGATTCTGAGCCTGTTCTTTTCATGACTCCTCTTAATTGAGACATGAAATCCAATGCTTGACGTAGGAATGACTTTGATTTTAGTATATATATTGGGTTGAGTCGAGCAGATGATATTGAAATATAGATATCTATTTTTCAATTCATTTATATCTAAATGATATACAAATAGATAAAAGAATTTTCTTCATCTAGCACCTATTAACGAAATAGTAACCTCATTGTTTGAGGAAGGCTTTGTTGTAGATTCTCTCTCATTAGAGACCCTTTGTATTATTAAACCGGGTTCCTTTGGTTGGGCTAAAACAATTTCATTCGTCAACATCGCAAGCACATATGTCATATTTGGTCTATCATTTGGATGAAGTTGTAGACATAAAAGACCAACTTGTATGCATCTTAAAGCTTCAGATGGAATATATGAGTCCCTTAGACAAGCATCAATCAATTCTTCTGAATTTCTCTCTTTCCATAACCTCCAAGCCTACAAAAATTCAAATAGTTGTCATATGCTATTTCATTAACGGAATATAAAAGTTGTTTATGTTACTTACATGCCAAATAAGATTATGGTTGTTGCTTGGAAATGTAAGTCCTTTATTTTTCTGTCCACTTACAATCTCTAGTAATAACACGCCAAAGCTAAATACATCGGATTTTGTGGAGAATAGCCCATCAATGGCATATTCTGGAGCCATATAACCACTGAAAAGTATACAAATGAGTTAATTTGAATTATTTTTTTCTTTCAATAACTTACAAATATCAATGAAACTACTTACTGTGTTCCAACTACTCTTTTTGTATTCCCCTCAACTTGATCATCTCCACAAATTTTTGCCAAGCCAAAATCTGATATTTTAGGATTCATATCATTGTCTAATAAAATATTACTTGGTTTTAGATCTCGATGTATGATCCTCAATCTAGAATCTTGATGAAGATAAATCAGTC
>Ga0228711_1002819_pt1 | contig 26966 bp, 26 predicted proteins | sample MedpolnodulmetaG_2_FD_177996 | JGI IMG/M metagenome (GOLD analysis project Ga0228711, IMG submission 177996) | Root nodule microbial communities from Medicago polymorpha collected in Santa Monica, California, United States - brown nodules | ecosystem: Host-associated > Plants > Roots > Nodule... | reverse complement strand
ATTTATTGTGCTTTGTTTTTTTTTTCTATTTTTCAGAGAATCAGTAAGAAAATGAAATTGACCAATAAAAATTCAGTAAAAAATATGTATTCTCTTTATATATTGGTATAGATTATTATTATTATTATTATTATTATTATTATTATTATTACTACTACTACTACGTTAATGTTTGAAAATTATGAATGATATTTTTTTTTTCTGAAATTTTGATTTTGATTAGAAGTAAAAATATGGATACATTTTGCTTTCAAATATAACAAATAAAAAAAGCATGAGTATCTAATTTAATGACACTAATAATATAACATAAAAATATAGTCTAAATTTATATCTTTTTAATGACACTAACAACAATGTTTATTATAGAAAAAATTATTTAAAGGTATAATTGGGATAATGAAAAAGTAAGTATAGGTATATTTATCTTTTTTTTGGTAGTGGTCGGGGTTTGAACCCCGGACCTTGCATATTTTATATATTTTAAACTCTCCATAGTCAAATTAAACTGACATTGGTTGTTAATATTATTTTTTTCTAAAAAAACATATACTTGTTTTTTGTTTTTTATTTTTTTAATCTTTCAAGTCAAAATAAATTAATGAGTATTAAATGTGGACTTCTCATTGGAATTTTAAATTGAATTTTATATATTTTTTCAAGTATATGGAAGAAAAAAAAATCGATGAACTAATATTTTATATTTCTTTTAATATTTTTCAAGTCAAAATAAATTAAAGTGTAATAAATGTGGACTAGACTTCTCACAAGAATTTTAAATTGAATTTTGAATATGTGTTTTTCAATTAATGAAAGGAAAAAACGATTTTTTTTCAATGAACCAAGAGAAAGGTGAGACAAGGGGAGGCTGAAAATTTCCTACATAGTACTCTCAGAGACCACATCCTATACCGCCTATTCATTATATATTCATTATAAATTTTTCAATCAAGAAATAAAAGATGCTACATTTTCTTTATCAAAAGAAAAAAAAAGATGCTACATTTTCTTTCGTCAAAAAGATTACGTTATTATATTTTTTTTTTTAAGGAAGAAGATTACGTTATTATATTAGTAACTTCTTTTTCAATTTTTTTTTACAGATCTGAATTATTCTTTTATTAAGTTTTTTTTGGGTGTGGTATATAATGATTATTGTGGGTGACAACTTAATTGCGTTAACTATTTTCCAAAACTAAAAAGTTAATTACGTTAACTAGTGTTCTTGTCAAAAAAAAAAAAAATTTCCAGTGATTTTGCTTTCCTAAAAAAAAGATTAAGTGTTTTTCTTTATTATAAAAAAAAAATAGAGTGCTTTTGTTTTGGAGTACAAAAATAAAGTGCTTTAGTACACAACAAATATTAAGGAAACATTTTTTTTTTCAATTTATAAATTTATCCTTTACTAATAACATAACTTAAATAGATAGAGTTGGGTTTTTAGTAAAAACCAATTGGGAGTAGGGTTGTTAACTTACTCCTTCATGTTGTTTATAGATGGGAGTAACTTAGCAACCCCCTATATATATAGACCAACAAAAAACATGAAGATTCAAGTTAGCAAAAGTAAACATTTTCGTTTGGACAAAAGTACCCTTCATCTTTATTATTTAAAACTAATAGTTTGATGGTTACTTTAGTATTTTTTATTAAAACATATTTGTTAATTTGCACCAATTTGCTAACTGAGACCGACTTTTATTTTATTACAAATAGCTTGAGGGATAGCTTAGTAATTTTTTCTACCTTTTTATTTGGACAAAAACATCCTTCATCTTTATTATTTAAAACTAATAGCTTAAGGGTTACTTTAGTAATTTTCATTAAAACATATTTGTGGTGGGGAATTGAATTTACAAAAACAATTGCAATTCATTATCGCACAGTACTAATACACAAATTACGTGAATTGTTTGTTGTTCGATCATCAATTTTTACTTGTGCGACCACCTCTTTTGCAGTCGATCTCGCCCTAGCTACTTGGTAGTTGCCTGATCATGTTTGACTGGCAGGCGGAGCTTGCTCCTCCTTCCAACCTTGCGGCGACTCCATCCTGCAATAGTAACGATGCTACAGCTGTCTCGACACAAATTGTTGCTCCTGCTCTGATTGTTGCATCTGTGCAGTCGGCAAAGCCATCCTTCGCACAAGCTTTATGTGGCACTCTGTCAACGGCTGATCCTCTCCCGCTGCGCTCTATATGTGGAGATACGCTATCCATATCAATTACACCCACCACTTACTCTCGGGGGTTAGATTTCTGTAAAATTAACCTTTGTGGTCGTTTGGTATTAAACAAAGGTGACAAACCCTGCAACCAAAGATATCACTGCCAAACTTCAGAAATTATGGAAAGTCAAAGGACCATGGCATATGCTTTCCCTTGGCCGAGGTTTCTACGAGTTCTTTTTTGCATCGCAAGAATATATGCGTACGGTTTGGGCAGCTGGCACTGTAAACTTCAAACCGGAGCTGCTCAGATTTTTTGAATGGACCAAGGACTTCAACCTACACACTCAAAGACAAACTCACGCGCAAGTATGGATTCGGTTGTGGGAACTCCCGCAAGAGTATTGGATGGAGAGAACTCTGTATGAAATTGCGGGCGCGATTGGGACACTGTTACTTATTGATAACGTCACACGAAACAGACTTTATGGACACTATGCACGAATACTCGTTGATTTGGACCTTTCAAAGAAAATCTTTTACGAGGTGATGGTCGAACGTGAGGGTTTTGCTTTCCCCGTTTCTATCGAATACGAGGGTCTCCTAGACTTCTGCACACACTACCATAGTATTGGTCACAACATTAATTCATGTCGTCGCCTACACCCTCTAAGAGCGAAAACGCATGAGCAACCTATAGACGTTGGAAAGAAAACCATTGATAACAGGAAGCAACTGGTTCAAAAACAAACGTGGAAGTCTAAGGATAATCCGGAGGGAATTGGATCTTCAAAGGCGTTTGCATCTGTGGACAGTGAACAATAGGATGTTTCTATTCCCGAGAGGGTACTGTTGGACTAGGATATTACGATTCCCACACAGCAGCAGGCTACAAGCACAGTCCCTCAAGAGTTGGCAGCCACGCAATTTACAGATGAGGTGGATATAGCAGATGTAACGACGGATAAGGATACAGACAAAGCCATACCGAATGACAGAACTCAAATGGCAGTACCTCCGAATTATGTCAATAAAGAGTTTGAAGCTACTTACACATTTGAGGATCAGACAGAAGCTACTACAACTCGCACCGATCGGCTGCCTAGCACTCCTTTACACGTGTTGGAGGAGATAGATGCTGAGGAGAACATAGGTGCTCGGGGAAATGAGCAAGACTCCACTGCTGCAGATGTAGACCATGATCTCCAACACGCAACAAACAATGTCATAGATGACGTAGAGGTAAATTTAGTGTTTCAGGTCCCACCCGTACAACAACATGTCAGCAGGAACATACAGAATGGTCTTGATTTATGGGCCAGAATCCGTGAGTATGATCAACGAATGGATGATGAAGGCTTCACTCAAGTTCTTACAAAGTCGCAGAAGCAAAAGCTTAAAAAGCAAGTCATTGGCACGCCCTATCAAACCCGTGCAAAGGATGGTCCTCCTCCATCTTCCAAATGATTCTGTTATATTGGAATGTCCGTAGTATTGGTATCGCGAAGGTAACAGTTGTGCGGAAAAATTGGCGAATATGGGTCATGGGATTCAAGGTTCTATTTGGTTAGAAACTCTTACGCCCGAGTTGCATATTGATTTCTATCCCAATTATAGATTTCCTTAGTCATTTATTTATTTTTCATTGATTGCTTTTCTTTTTTGAGGGTTTTGGCCTAGTCCCCCCTCTCTCTTTGTACAAACTTTTCCCCCTTTTTTTTTATTGAATTTTAGAGTTTGACAGGCATAGGACGGAGGCTTCCCGGGGTGCCAATCTAATTGGGATGTAGGTGTTGGATTCTTTTATTGAAAAATAATATTAAATGAAATTTACTAAACTATCCCATACTTTAAATTGGTTTACACTCGTGGATATTGGGTTTTTTTGTCCAAATGAAAATATGTACTTTTGCTGAAAGCCACCCATGAAGGTGTCTTTTAGCAACCCACACCTCAAGGTGTGATTTCCACTTTTTAGTTATAACTTTGTTAAAAGACACCTTCATAAAAATTAGTTGGTGTCTTTTAACAAATGCTCATAGAATAGTTTACTAAAAGATGCCTTCATAAAATGTGTCTTCTAACAGAATCATATATATATATATATATATATGTATATATATATATATCAAGTGATAGAAGTGTTTAATATGAGAGATGAGAGGTTGTAAAAGGTTGTGTCAATTTTATTTAATTTTTCAACCCTTTACGGTTTTTTATTAGTTTTGGTAAAATCATTATTTTCAATGGTGTTCTAGATCCATATGCAAGGGTGGATCCACATAAAGCTAAGTGTGGATTACCCAATTGAGGAATGCTATCAACACACATTTTAACACACTTTTCAACACATTCTCTTTGATTGGTTAAAACTCACATGAGTTCCACCAATTTTATATGGGTCCCACATGATTTGGTGGGACCTATGTGAACTTTAACTAATCAAAAAAAATGTGTTGAAAAGTGTGTGTTAAAATGTGTGTTGCTGCCATTTCTCTTACCCAATTTTTTATTACCCAATATATTACCAATATTTGACATTCATTTATATGCCCCGGTGGTAGAAGCAGTTTTTTGCTCACAGAGTAATTTAGTCACGCGAAATTATAATGTCTGAATCCTCCCGTACATATGTTAGGTTCTAGTACTCAAGGATGCATCCATGGTGGTGTACCTTGTAGGGATTCTTGTTTCTACTATTTTAAAAAAGGCTTAATAGCAGTTTTAGTCCTTTAACTTTTTCAAAATTGCGATTTTTTCCCATAAGAAAAAAACTACAAAACCGCCCTCTAAGTTTTGCAACTGTGGCAGTTTTGGCCCCCAAAACCAATTTTGACTCGGTCTACACTGACGTGGCACCCTAAATGAGGTGCCACGTGTTATTTTTTATTATTTTTTTTGGCATTGGGGGGCCAAAACTGCAATAGTTATAAAACTTAAGGGATAGTTTTGTAGTTTTTTTCTTAGGGGATCAAAATCGCAACTCTAGGAAAGTTAGGGGGTTAAAACTACTATTAAGCCTTTAAAAAATGATATACAGTTAATAAATTTAAAAAACCTATTGTTTCTTGAATATAAAAAAAACATAGATTATAGCTTTTGTTATCGAAACTTTTAATTAATTTGAAGAATACGTTCAACTTTGAAGTTTGAAATCCACTTAGATTGGCCTAGTGGTATTGACTTAAGACTTGAGAGTGTCCTCCTCTTCAAAGTTTCAGATTCAATTCTCTCCAAAGCTAATTTGGGTGGACTAATTTAGCATCTTAAAAAAACTTTGAAGTTCGAATTGTATCTGAATAGAGAAAGAGGAAGAAGAGGGGTAATGGGTAAAGATGAAGCAGAAAAAAATCATGTGCATTTAATTTTATATTGATCTTTTAATCTGACTCGTACAATTTAATTTAGGTAAATGCTAACTTGTGGCCTTAGGGCACTGTTTACCGGTTTTTTTGGCGAACAATAGGGGCTGGTTTTGATTACTACGAGCAGGATCAAAACAAAGATCTTAGAACATGTTGTGCATTTTGTTTTGTGCGTTCATCAAATTCATAGGTTGCGTTATGAACAAGACGAGACTGTGTGCCGTCTTTCGACAGAAAAAGGCTTTCAAAAGCAATGTAAAGGCATTAAGTTTAAATTGCAGAAAATTAAAGGAAATGTAAAATTCAATGCATTAAAAATAAAGGTGGTTAGATAAATCCTTTACACACATTCTTTATGACTCTTTTCACTCGCGTCGGTACTTTAAGTGTTTTTAGAATTCTATATAGGTTATTTAGGACCCGTTTTCCCTATGGAAAACTGTTATTTATACATGGAAAATAACTGGAAAGAAACTAAGCCCATCATCAACACTCCTTCCATGTAGACAACTGCTTGTCTCCCACGTTCTCCATTGAGGAAATCGCTTCTCTTTTGAAATTTGAATCTTCCCGCTTCAAAGGCAGTTGCTTTACTTCGACGGCTTTGCGTCCTTGATTCGTCTCTTGTCGAACGCTGCCTTTTCATGTTAAGTCCACTTCTTCGTCAAACTCCTCAAATTTGATAGAAAATAGATTGATTCCTGCAAGAGTAAAAGTCAACAAATGTTGACCACATTAAATGTGGCTGTTGAAATTACCAGCTAACAAATTGCCCCCAAAAAATGCCATTTTCGGCTGAATTTATTTGAAGGAGAGAATTGGCCTTTTTGGGAAACTCTGAGTGTTCCCAAGCATGACGTCAGGGTATTCATGACTTCCAAGAGTAGTCATTTCCAGGTTTATTTCCTTACACAGTCTCCATATTTATTGGGCCATTACTTCTAAATTTAGCAGTCGATGGAACCCTTCCATTTGCCTAAAAACGCCACGTGTTCCTCGATGTCTTTTCATTCTCATGTTCACACACTTTCCCACTTTCTTCATCATTATAGTGCCTCTCCTTAGTCTATCGGTTCCCCTCGAGATCTTAAAACTTTCCGCTAACTAGAACGACTACACCCTCTTGGAAGACGCGTGGTTGTCAATGAACCACAAAAAAGGGTTGTCACTTCCATTCCTTTGACCACTTTAATTTCCTATAAAAATCCCTCTCATCTCTTCTCTTTTAACCATCCTCCATCCTTAGGAAATCTGCATCTTGCCAAATGGATAATCTACTAGATGATATTCTCCTTCCCATCGTCAAAAGGGTTGCAGCTTCCGGCATGAAAAACCTCTTCATATTCCGGGCAACTTTCATCCATCATCGGAAACTCACTAGAAACTATGAAGTGATTCGAGCCTTGCCAAGGAGTTGTATGTTTTTCGGAGAAATGTGCCTTTATGCAAAAGCTTTCTGATAGTGGAAATACAACATTCTGCATAGCATTGGCTTCTAAACTTTTTGAACAAAGGAATCTTGATGTAGAGGCAATCAAACTGATTCTTCGCACAACGGTAGACCATGGCTCATATGGGGGAAAATGTAAAGACCAACCATAGACTAAATTTCACACCATGACAAGTGCTTCACTGATCTATCTAACTCCAAAAGAAATCATACAGATGCATCATTAAAAGGTTCAAAACTTTTGACATGACTCAAGTAACATAAGTAACAATGAACGAAAATTTGCATGGAGGCTTAAAGTGGTTTCATAAAGGATATAACAATATTAATCAAGGTTGGTTTAAATTTTAAAAGGCTCAAGGTACCAAAACAAGTACCTTATGTGTATGATAATATAATTGATAGTCTGTAAAGAACTACCGCAATTTAAAGTAAAAATAACAATCCACATGAAAAACACATATAGAAAGAATTATAGTAGAGAGTGTGGAATATAATTGGCTCAAAATCTCACCAATTATGCTATACATAATTGTAATGGTGAACATTTATTAGTATCTTCCGCAGCAAGCCCCGATAGTTATCGTGCTCTTGAACTTTGAAAGTAAGCTAGCCCCCTGTAGTTAATGATTGGAATAATTCTCTAATACTAATACACAATTTTAATTTTTTTGAAAAGGAAAGGTTGTGCAATTCACGTAAAAACAAAGAGCCTAGTCGCGAGTTTGAAAACAATAAAAGAAAGAAGTTGTTAAATGGAATAGCTATGTGACATAAATGACTGAAATTGAAATGACTGAAAAAATAAACATATGGGCTGCCTCCCATTAAACGACATGATAATAAATCTATGGGTTGCCTCCCATTTACTGTTTGTTTAGCGTCTTGAGCTTGACTCATTTGTTTAAGGTGGTTTTGGGAGCGCCAACCCTTTATGCTCACTATCTTCTTCTTCCTCATATTCCTCATCATAATTCTCTCCTAACTTCTTCACAAAGTCAACCCACTCATAGGAATTTTTGGATTTCCTTTTCAAGTAGAGGTCACTTTATCTTTGCTTGCTTCTTCTTGATCAGATGCTTCCATCAGATATAGCTCAGATTCATGGACTTTAGTGAACCACATGATGTTGTCCCATATCATGACACGTCCACCTCTATTTAGCTATTTAACCATGAATGGCCCATACCATCCTTTCTTCTTAGATAGGCAAAGCCTCTGTTTAGATAACCTAAAACTAACGGAGTGGAACAGAATGGAGCGTAGTGGAATGGAACAAAGATTCCATTTCATGTTTGGATATTATACGACGGAATGAAACTAATTTCCCACTCCATTGTTTGGAAAGTGGATGGAATGGAATTATTTATAACTTTTTTATTCCATTTCTACCCTTTACTTAGAAAACTTCACTATGTTGAATTTATAACTCAATTCAATCAATATGTGATTATTTTGATATTGTTCATAAGTAGTACAAGAATAAACATTAGCAACTTAAATTTTTGTTCTGCATAATTTGCAACTAGTGTATTTTCCTTTGGCAGATTAAACCAAACAATAATAATATGGAAGAATTATATAGGTTACACGTAAAATTCAAAACCATTTGCAACCACTGTTCATCGTATTTTTATAGGTATAATTCAATATCATGTTTTAGATATAATTCAAAACCATTTGCAAATGCCGGAGGAAAACCAATATGTTAAATTCTCGCAAACACATGAAATGCAGGTTTATTTTGTATTCAACATTCTCATAGCTAATATTTATCATTTTCACATGTAATTCACTATTGCATCATATCATGATATGATAAAAAAACAAAACACTATACTAGCTCCATTTTCTTCAGGTGTAAATGTAACTTCTGTTACCAATGTGGAAAGAAATGGAAGCATGGACATTTATGCAAAGAGAGAAAATATTGATGATTCCCCTATTTTGGAGGTAACTCCTCACACGATGAATTAGTTACAACCTCCATATTATCACACTGTCACAAACATAATGCTAACAGGAGCAGATTACAGAACCTGCATAATACCACACTATCACAAACATAATGCTAACAATAGCAGATTATAGAACCTGCATAATATCATATTGGCTAAACTGCACTTTTTGCCCCCTAAGTTACAAAATGTTGCGATTTTGGCCCCCTATTATAAAAAGTGGCAAAAGTGACAACCCATGTGTAGGGAAATATAGTCTTTTGACCCCCTAACATAAGGGAAATATGATCTTTTGAACCCTTATCTTTTCAAAAAGTTGAGATTATGGCCTCTGTTTTGGGACATGTGGTGTCTTCTCAGCAATTTTGGGTCGAAAGGGGCCAAAATTGCCATTTTTTTAATAGGGGACCAAAATCGAAACCTTTTAAAAATTAGGGGGCGAAAAGTGCAGTTTAGCTATCATATTTTGAGCTAACAGTAGCAGATTTCAAATTTTGACTAACAAATAAAAGTAATGAACCATTATAATACCAAAATTCATGAGTACATTAATTATATATCGTCAAAAAACAACCAAAAATATCTTCCACTTTATAGCACCTAATGACAATAATAATTAACTACCAAAACAATTGTCATCAAACTATTAATATAACCATAAATCCTCAAACTGTCACAAGAAAAAAAAAAGTCAAATATAGGTCCATTGTAGTTGACAATACTATTCTTTAAGGACTCCACAATACCTGCAAATTTTCATATACAGATACTCAATTTCAGTTGATAAAAAACATAAAATTGCATAAAAGTGATAAATAAATATATTACCATTAATAAAAAGGATAGTCGGGCACAATGAGATGTAACATTTCCTTGCGGTTATCAATTGGAATTCCATTAAAAGCTTTCAATGCATCAACATTCTTAACAAGGTACATGTATACATTGGGCAAGGAAGCTAGTTCAACACTAATTTGGACTAATTTAGCCCAAATATCTCCACCATTAGCACTCTTACTCTGTTTGACCCACTCCTTTGAGCTCATTTTAAACACCTAACCATTGTGTTCAAAGTCTTAGAAATTTATCTCATGCTTGTATCATTTTCAACAACCTTTTTTTGCTCGTTTTTTTAGTCCTAGATGATGACACATCTTGAGAAGTAGAAATAGAAGGCCTTTTGGGAGAAATGTTAGAATGATTTATTTCGTCATCAACATCAAACCTCTCCAAAATAACTTCATTGGTTTAAACCAAATGATCAATTTCCTCTATGGTAGTGCCACGACTCCTGCTATTTGCAACCTTTCTTGCTCTCATTTCAAAGCATGTATCTTCATGATCTCCTGTTGCTCGATCTTTTTCAAAAAGTTTGGCTAATTTATAATTTATTTCCTCTATAGGCTTGTGTCTCCATTCAACAGCTTGAGGTTTTTTCTACGTCAGAAATTAAATTTTTTTTTATCACATATAAAGTTTGTAATGAGTAAACTGAAATGAAAGTTATCCCATTAAAAGTAAATACTACCTCAACTAGCTTGTCCCAAACTTCATCTTCAGCAATCCACATATTTGTTGTAGAATGCCATCCGAATCCACTCAAACCATTCTGGAAAAGGTCATATCAAGGAGTCCACTTTGCTTTGATGTTTTTCATGTGATCTTTTATTTTTTCTTTAAAAATTGGTTTGTCCGGGAAGTGATTCTTCTACTCTTCAAGAATGTTGTCCATAGCACTTGATGTCATACTATTTCCATTTTTATTTCCCATTGTTAGTTGATGCAAATATGCATCAATCAAAACCACATCCATAGCAGTAGTCCAATTGCATGTTTCTAGGCCTTTGGATTTCCTTGGCCTCTTTGAATTTGCATCCATATCTAATACTAAACACATCAAATGACATATATAATAAACTCAAACAAGAGTACTCCATTTAAACTCAAATGCAATCCACAAATTAGAGACTCATATTTAATCGAAAAATTACAAACTAAAAAATACAATCCACAAATAAAATTCATTGAAAACATCAAAACATCATTCATAAGAATAACAGCTCATTAGGAAACTATTTAGTACTATATCCACATAGAACCAGCAACCCCATCACTAATTGGCTCCCCACTAACTACATCAACATTATCTTCTCTTTGATCTTGACGACCCTCTTGAGAATCACTTTCATTTACAAGATCATGTTGCACCTCATCTATTAGAGTTTGGTTGGGGTCTTCGCTCATCAAATAGTTGTGTAAAATGCAGCAAGCGATGATTATTTTATTTTGAGTTTTAATGCCAAATGTGGGCTCAATTGAAGTTTGTAGAATTGGAAATATCTTCTTCAACACTCCAAATGCACATTCAATCGACATTCGTAATGATGAATGTCGATGGTTGAATAATTCACGAGGGTTTCGAGGTGGACTCCTAGAATATTCTTGTAAGTGGTACCTTTCTCCCCTATAGTTGTGATGAGACATGCCTTTAAAGGAAATCCTGCATCGCCCAAATAATATTTTCCTATTAAAAAATAACGAGTTTATTAGTTTGGCTAATCTATATACTTGTACAATTCTGTTGTGTTTTTTAAACCTTGTGGAACTTTAAGAGGATATGCACGTGTCAACGCACTCTTAACTATTATAAAGTCGGATGTTGTTCCTTCCCATCCAACCAAGACATAAGTAAATTTCATGTCAGATGTGCATGCAGCCAAGACATTTTGTGTAGGGTAATCTTTTCTACCACGATATCTAGATATATTGTGTGCACATATAGGAATTTAACTAAAAAAACCTATGATTTGTAGTTTATGCCCAAATATGCATTATTTATGATATAGGAAAGGAGCTACATATGTTGTCTCTTTGAAGAAACACGGATATCTTCATTTTTTTTTCTCCTCATGGATATCAGTACTGTATATGCAACTCATTCAAATAAACTCGTTGTAATGTTTTTTTTTTTTTTTTGTAACCATGCTTCGATTCAAAGATACATAAATAAAGTTATTTGGGAATCTCCAAGTTGAAAAAGCCATTTTTAATCCTAAAGAAACCGACCCAACCATGTGTGACTTTGAATATGGGCACAAACATACATAAATAAAGATTCAGAAATATGAGTTCACAAATAACAATAGATCCACTATAATTCAGAAGAAGAATAAAAATGAAAAAAAGAACCATCATTATTGATTTGGAGAAGAAAAAAAGCATAACTACAAATTTGGGAAAAAGAAAATAAGAAATGGGTATAGAAATAACAATAGATGATAACTGAGATGAATAATTACAACAAGAAGAAGAAATTTGGGGTCAGAATTTTGGATTACCTTGTTCGAGTGAAGGGTTGCAAGTAGTAGAAGCAGAGGCAGTGGACACAGTGAGACTTGGCGAAGATGAGGAGATGGAATAAAAAGGCTTATGAGAAAAAAAATGAGGGAAACACGCGCCCCCAAATGAAATTGGGGAATGAAAAGTGAGGACAAAATGGTAATTATATTATTAATGTGTTCCATTCCATTGGATATGCCTCAAATTGGGTGGAATGGAAAATTGAAGGAATGAGTGGTATTGGTTGGAATGGGTTCCATCACACTCCATTCCATTCCATTACTTTTTTACAAAATCAAACAATGGAATATGGCTCCATCCCACTCCATTACATTCCATTCCACCACTCACCACCAATCCAAACATAGCCTAAGCGGATAGAACCTATTAGGATTTCTAAGCATTACTTTATCTGCGATCTCAGAGGTTGGTTCTTCTTCAAAGTTTCCTCCAGCTCCACTAGATACTTCCAGATGCGTGTGTTATCACCAATTTCCACACCTAACTCTTTTGATTTGGTGATCCTCGGCCTTTTGAGTGTTGTGGTTAGATGTGAATACCTTAATTTTGCCATTTTACAAACATCATTAAAGTTATCGTACTTTGTCCTTCGCAACAACATTATAAGACTGGTACTCTCCATTGGATCAAATTACTATCTCCCCTTCTTCCACATTGATGAGTGTTTGGGCAATTGTAAGAAATGATTTTCTCAAGAGTAGAGGGCACTCTTAATAATTTTGTCATTTTCATGACTGTCATATCTGCAGGAAAAGAAAATTTGTGAGTTTTTAACTGTACAATTGACGACCCCATTTACTTGAGTTTGTGAACCATATGCCAAACCCATTATGTCATTATTGGGTTGTAGCTTCAACCACCAATTCTTTGAAGGTTTTAAGTGCATCATATTTATGATAGACCACAAATCACATAAAGCTTTACAAATATAATAATCATTGATAGAAATTGGGAGGTTGAAACAACTAGGGTCTTCTTCTTTCTATGACATCTTTCCATTCGAAAATGACTTAGTAGCTTTAAGAAGTTCCCTTTTGTTCGGTTGATTTGTTCATTGCAGGATGAAACTGTTGAGTAGTTTCACTAGTTTTGGGCCTAGTGTCATCATTTGCTTTACTGGTATTTTAATTTCCTTCTTTTCCAAGCCTTCCTCCAATTCTTCAAACTCCTTTTCAACATCCTTCATTGATTTATGACCATTCTCTTTCCTTCTTTGAGAAGTGATGTTCGTTATTTCTTCCATGAGTTGATGTATTATGAAAAAAAATCCTAATTCCTTCTCCATGCCTGTTTTTGCTTCAACTCGTACAAAATTTCTAGTGTTAGGGCTACATGATGCGTCTGTTTTGCTCGTCGATCACCTTGTTTTGGTGATGGGTCTGAATGTTACTATTGAGCAGCGCGACTGTAGCGGAGATGTTTCATGTTCCTTCCGTTGGACGTGATGGACCGACAAATGGGGACTCACATATAGGAACCACTAGTTGTGGTTGTTGATGATGGATCACCTTCCTATGGGTATCGATCGGAGAAGAAGTGGCAGACTATCCATCACAGTTAACACGGAAAATTTCACTTCTGAGTTGGTTGGTCGCAGCGTCAGCCATTCTTAGTTTTGAATGTTTTTGTAGTTTTGGGTGAGTTTTGTTTTTTTTATTGTAAGAATAAAATCGGTGATAATTAGTTTCCCACAACTGATTAGCAGAACGACGTCTAGTGCGTGCGGTGAGCTTGATGTTTTTGAGTTCCTTTATTGGAACATTCAATCTAGAACTAACTTCCATTGACATAGTTCATTGGGATCTTCGCAAGAGATGGAACAAATATGAGCCTCATTTTTTACCACATATATAAAGAAGGCAATGTGCTGACAAGCTTGTTGGCATGCGCCATTGTTGGTCTTATTTTTATGAAAAATTCAAACTTTTAAGGTATATTTATTGTTTAAAACACTTTTTTATCCTTCATTTAATGTACATTTTCTTATATTAGTGGGTATATTTACTTCATAACTAATGATTGTCTTTTTAAAAATATTTAAAAAGTTACAACAACTAATGATTGTTTTAGTTTTCATGAATTTTGTTTTTCTTATAATAAAGATCAAAAGAAGTGTTTTTCTTCTTATAAAAAGTTACAACAACTAAATGATTAGAGTCTACAAGGGGTTCTAATTAGTTGGGATGTCTTGTATTCTCATTAGAGTAAATTACACTCTCCTCCTCTTCTATGTTAAAATATACGCTTCCCTCCCTTAAAAATTAAAATTTATACCCCGTTCCCTATAAGATGCTTGAATTACAAATCTCTCCCTTGATAATTAAATATGGACTACACTTTAATTTATTTTAACATAAATAAATATTTTTATAATATATATTAATTTTGAATCACCATTTAAAAAATATAAATTCGATTCTTTATAATCTAAATGTCAAGGACAATTAAATTTAAATATTTTGTTATTAATTTTATAATTTAGAGTATAAAGTTCACTTTTAAATAACCATACTTAATCGACTTTAGTAATTTTTCACATATTTTAATTTAATTTGGGTTGTTCATATTTTATAATAGGGTTTAAAACCATATGTAATGAATTATGAATTAAAAATACAGAAAGATATGTATTCAAAATTTGATTATATTAAAAATGAACTCGCAGTAGAAATTAATATAAGAGGGGAGGGGAATATAATTCAAGCTTGACTAAATGGATCATGAACTAATCACCTTAATACTGTCATAGAAATTGTGTTTGGCTAAATGGATCATGAACTAGGCTCTGATACAATTTATAAATCGTGGTTGAGCTTAACACAACCTCACAAAATCAGCTTGTGAGATGAGGTCTACCCATAAAACACATTGACATATTATCTTATATCCAATATAAGACTCTTTAATAAACATGTTATAAAATATGCGTAAAGAATGTCTCATGACCAAAAAAAAAGGATAAAAGTAAAACTTTGAGAAACAACATCTATTGGAAATAGAAAACGTGAGTAAACCCCATAATTCTTTTAGGATTAATATATGTTTATCCCTTTGTAATATTTGCGGTTTCTCGTTTACTCCCTTTAAAAAAAACTAGATGATGACCCTGTAATTTGAAGATTTTTCGGATTTGGACTTTCATGACATCAAATTCTAAAATTTAAGGTATTTTTGTCCCCTGTAATTTGAGCGAATTTTGGTTTACCCTTTGTCATATTGTCAATTTTGTACAGTCAAAATTCAAGAATGTTCAAAACGAAAGAATCTTCAAATTACAGGTTGAAATTTAAATATTTTTTTACAGAGGGTAAACCAAACACTGCTAATACTACGAGAGAGATAAACATATATCAACCCTTGCTTTTATGGGTCCATAATTTCTTATCTCTCTCTTTTTTTTTTTGGCTAAACTGATCACTCAATCAATATAAGATGCCTATCTCTTTCTTGTTTCCCTCCTTGCGAGTTCTCTTATACCAAAGATACCATAATGATCAGTGATTAGACGGACACTCCAATTCGATTTGTCCACTCTTCTTATTGTCATAATGTGTATAAATTACGAACAAAAGTTTTATGAAATTTTGACTAAAATTAATTTTATTTTGATTAAAATTATAGGTATTGATGATAGATATTTTACACTTTTATATTGTAACAAATTATATTTATCTTTTTCAATGATGCCAACAATATAACAAATATTCCTAAAAATAAATATCTTTCAAAAAAATATAACAAATATAATATAAATTCTTATCTTTTTGAATGACACCAACAAAATAATATTTTTATGTTCAAAGTTACTTAAGAACATAATTGAAAGGAGAAAACACCAACACAAAACGGTCTATTTTCTGTCATAAAGTTTAATTTTGTAAATAAATATTTTAATTTAAAAAAAAGTCATAAACTATTTTCTTACCCTTACTTGTTCTCGTTACAGCCTTATGGTTTGGCCTTGAGAACTTTTTTGTACAACATTCTTCTTCACGTGTGTTGTTATTTGAGTATGTAATCTTCAATAAATAAATATGAAAGAATACAAAAAATGATTCTTACCCATACCATACAAAGTTTGAATCCTCTCCTCCTTTTATCCGTGAACCAAACAAACACTTAATTAAAAAAGAGTAATGATATTTAAACAATTATTTTTGTACAACTTTGATGTTCTCTCTTTTCATTGGTTAAAAATAATAGAGAGAGAAAAAGAAGAGAGAGAATAAAAAGATAATGTGAGTATGAGAGAGAAAGTTGTACAAAAATGGTTGTATATAACATTTCTCAATAAAAAACAAGATTTTACAAGATAAGTTAGTTATAGTTAAAACACAAATATTGTCCCACTTTTACTTCAATTCAACTAACATCAAACGATAAGAAATTGGATAAACTAAAAAAAACCAAACACAGTTTCACTTCATCATGTCAGAGTCAAACGCCATAGCCAATGGTTTAGCTGGTGCTGGTGGTGGAATCATTGCTCAAATATTAACTTATCCACTTCAAGCTGTAACCAAAATTATCTTCCATTTTTCTTAGTTATCTTGTAGCACTCTTTAAAGCTTCATTTTTCAACCAATTATATTTCATTGCCATATTCATATTTCAGGTAAACACACGCCAACAAACTGAGAGAACACTTAAAAGGAACAAGCAAAGTTTGGTTCCTCAATCTTCCAATACAATATCTACTGCTTCTTCTTCTTCTGGCATTTTTCTTCAGATTTTTCAGGTTTAAATTATGTTTGTTTCATTTCTTTTTTATTGGTTTGTTTTTGTGATATTTTGATTGTTTTTATTATGATATGACCATTTAGGTTATTGGAAATGAAGGTTGGGGTGGACTCTACAGTGGTCTTAAGCCTTCTCTTCTTGGAACTGCTGCTTCTCAGGTTATCCATTTCAAGTTTTTTTTATCTTAACTACACCCTCTGTCTCATACTAGTAATAAATATGTTTAAGAGTTCCGCATTAGATGAGAGATGACACGAAAATTTGTTTATAAGTGGGGCAATCCCCACCTTATAAGTCGATGTCGTATGGTTGAATTATGCCCAACCCATAAATTATAAGATGATACGAGAGGCTATCCAAGAACTGTTAGATCACCTCATAACAAGTTTTTGCTATCAGGTCACTTGACACGCTCTAGATGTCTAGTCCTGTGCTTGAAGGGGGTATGTTAAGAGTTCTACATTGTTAGTGATAAGTGTGTATAAGTCGGGGTAGTCCTCACCTCATAAGCTGCTTTTGTGTGGTTGTGTTAAGCAAACCACAAACTTTAAGATGGTATCAGAGCCTATCAGGTTTCTGCTATCTGTCACGCTCTTGATATTCAGTTCTAGGGGTGAGAATACTGTCAGAATACAATATCTTTATCTATTTGTATCTCAACCATCATATATTACTTCCATAGTTTTCATTAACTGTCCGCAATCATAATTGCTGTCACAGCGCAAAGGTTTTTGGTATCTCCTCAATGACATCACAACTGTTATTTCGACCGCACTGACAACATTTTCCTGCATTTTGACATATTATAAATGTCTGCAGTATAACCATCACCACAATCGAAATTTAAAACCATTTAGTAGTATTTCCACTGATTCATATTGACTGCTGTTAATGGTTTCTTATTACGCATGCATAACCTTAAACACGGTATGATGTGCTTTTTGTTTGGGATTTAGACTTCCACTTAAATGCTTAATCATCAATTTTTTCAGGGAATTTACTACTTCTTCTATCAAGTTTTTAAGAACAAGGCTGTGGCTATTGCAGCTGCAAGGAAAGTCAAAGGACATGGAGACGGTACTGTTGGAATGTTCGGTTGGCTCATTGTGGCTGCAATCGCCGGGTGATTATCATGTCGTTTTCATTTGAAGTGTTACATTCTATATGTCACAATGAACCTGAATTCATGTATTTGATTGATATTCTTATAATCTTATTATGCAGGTCCTTGAACGTTTTGTTCACAAACCCAATATGGGTTCTCGTGACTCGAATGCAGGTGCATTATTATTATATTTTTCTTCTTTTGGACTATTTTATTTGAAGTTTTAAAGTTTCTGAAATTCAATTCATGTCTCTTTTTGATGGAAATGATTAATTTAGTAAGTGGTTGTGATCTTTAAACATGTACTGTACACGTAGTAAGAGCAACAACAACCAGAGAGTTGTATTTGTGAAACTAACATTCCTGTCTTTGGACTTTCATGTATGCACATGTGTTTAACTTCAAATCACAACTTCTAGATCCTTTGTTATGTTATGGCTAAGAGAGTTAAGTTCACAACTTTCACATAGAATCAATAAGATGCGTAGGTTTTCCGCAAAGGAAAACAATCTATTTGAAAATCAAATCCGGATTGAAAGAAAACAGATAAGTAGAGAACATAATAACACAATGATTGATCATGAAGTTCAGCCAATATTCGTTCTTATGTATCCGACAATACAGTGGCAGCAGTAGTTTTTCTATTAGGCTCTATTTTCCCTATTCTCCGTTAGAGCGTCATTCCGCTATATAAATGAATAGAGGAATGCTAGAAACACTCACTTTTGAACACTCTCTCTAGCACTCACTCTTTTATTGGAGGGAATTCATGCATGTCCCACATGAGCCATACTTAACACTATCCATAAACTTCGAATGCTTAAAACTTGTTATAGCCGTTATCCATTTTTGCTGATTTTATCACACTATATATCCATGTTTGAGTCCATTGTCAGTTATGCTTGACATTTTATATTTGGATTCTAGACACATACTCAAGCAGAAAGAAAAATCTTGGAGGAAAAGAAAGAAGCATTAAGGAAGGCTGCTTCTGAGAGTAGGTTAGCAGGCTCAACTTTGGAAGAAAATTTAGAAGAACTGAATTCTACAAAACCTAAACCATTTGGAACTATACATGCAGTAAGTCTCTTGCTACATTAAATTTAAGTAACATCTTTCAATAACATTCATGATCTTTCATGTTGAAATTTAAATTTGTTCCATTGTAACAAAACAATAGATTACACCGGAATTTACATTGCACTTTTAAGAATAGTACACCAAAGATTGTCGATTCACATTTGCAGTTGCATGATTTCTTTCACATTTATCAAAGTCTAATATGAAATTTTGATTTGATGAAAAGGCTAATGAAGTATACAACGAAGCCGGTATACTTGGATTTTGGAAAGGTGTCATCCCTGCTCTAATTATGGTTAGTTTTACCAATCATCTTATTGATATATTCAGTTCATTGTTGTCAATAACAAATTCTGCTACACTACATTGTTATAGTGCCACTATGCCTCTATTTGGCAATATTTTGTACTAAATAGAGTATAGCGAAACAATAACGATTTGTTCAAATTCCACTACGCTGTGACTCTGATTCAGTTAATATATAGTATATGTAACAGTGTTACAAGACTGAGAATTTTCATGATAGGTATGCAATCCATCAATCCAGTTTATGATTTACGAGAGTTCATTAAAGCATCTAAGGGCAAAGCGCTCTGCCAAGAAGCAAGGCGATACGAGTGTAACTGCTTTAGAGGTATAGAATACTTCTAAATACAAGTGGAAATCATGTGTTAGGAGAACATTTTAATTTGTTTAAGTCACTTGTCCGTATATTTTTCTTCTTGTGTATATCAGTAAGAATCCTCTTGTCATTCAAAAAGGTCTTTTTGGTTGGAGCAATAGCAAAACTTGGAGCTACTGTCACAACATACCCATTGCTAGTTGTCAAGGTAAGTTCATATATGGTTTCTTCATTTCCTTGTCAGTTATTGTAAAAATGATAAAACCTTATTCAGAAATCTCAAATTCATAAATCCTATCTATATTCCAATATTGGTCCACTTATAACTTCTCATGTAACCGGTTTTTAAAGTGTTTTTTGTCAGTGGATGTATGTATGCATATGTACTCATAAACTCGATCGTTATTTTTTGAATTAATTCACTTCTCCTTCTAAATTGAATCCCTCATATTCAACTACCTAGATTTTGGACTATTGTATAACATTCATTTCCAATGCAATTAGTGTTTTCTCTCTCTGCCAGTCCCACTTCTGGTTTTTATAATCTGAATGCAAGTGACTATTTAGTATGCAAATGCGTTACCAGACTTGCATGAACTCGCAACAGCATCAAGCTATGAGTTCAGTTTGTTGAAATCCTATTTCCTTCTCTTGTTTACGAATGAACAGAAAAGAACAGACAAAATCACTCTACAAGTTGTGACCAAAAGCAAATGGTAGGAAATCCACCGGATATGCTAATGTTGAAGATCTTTTATCATCTATATGTTATGTGCAAGAGTGTTTTTCAATATTTGGTAGAATCGGAAGGTAGACTCCTCCGAGTCTACGAGTCAAGTATACAATCCAAGTTTACTTAGGGAGAACAGGTTTATCAAGAATATCTACTTTGACAAACTTGTCTGTTACAGTCTTTTGTGCAGTACTATGTATCTAAACTTGTCTTCAGGGTAAAATCACAAAAGAACAGACACACTGTTTAACTCTCAAATATGTAGTTGACTCTTATTACGTCATATTTTGTTCCTTGCAGTCAAGGCTTCAAGCAAAACAGGAGATTGGTGGAAATAACTCATTAAGATACTCAGGTTTGATTTAAGATAGATGTGATGTAATATAACATAATTTTCCTATGGATTTTAATATATTTTTTCACTAAGGTCCCTGTCCTTGAAAATATAAAGTTGTGAAATTATTACCATTGTACCTTGAACTTCCTTAACATACTTTCAAGCTTGTTAAAGGAAGTTCAAGGTACATAAAAGAGTAACAAAAGGGGAGACACAGTGTTTTACTAATTAATTAGGGTTCGAACCCCGGACCTTGCATGTATTATGCATTGTCCTTACAAACTGAGCTAAGCTCACGGGGACTCACGAGGAAGAGGAGTTTAAAAATTTGTTTTTTTTCTGATTTATGTTAAGAGTCCCATATTGGATGTGATAAAGCCTGAAAATGTAGTTATATAAGTCGGGACAGTCTTCACCACAGAAGTCGTATCCGTAAGGTTTAAGTTAGGCCCAACTGAAGTTCTAAGATGTTGTCGAACCATTCTAGTATTGCTCTAGATATCCAGTCCCAGGTGTGAAGCCTGAAAATATGTCCCAGGAGTCCTCATCTTTTTTTGGTTTAGCAATTTTTGACCTCTATATCATATAGTATTGAGGACCGAATTCATTTTCTGAAGATCAAGTGATTGTGATCCTGCTTCTAGTCATGCTTTTTCTTCCTTTCCTTGGATGCATATTTTATTAGAGTTTTACATTTGTAGTACTTTGCTGTCTGAAATTATGTTATCTGATATTGTTTTCGCAATATTGTTGACTGTGCTGCAGAAAACTTAGACAGTGTTCTTAAGAACCTCTGAACCATTTTCATTATTCTTTGTGATTCTTTTAATTTTTGGAAACATTTACTTGGTTTAGAGCCAACTTTATTATTTTCTGTCAAAGCATATATATCTTCAAAAAATTAAGGTTTGTTTAGCATGCTTATTGAAGAAATAAAATGATTTGTAAACATGATGTGGATGTAATATACCCTTAAAGCTAAGGAAACTTTAACTCAACTAAATTTCCACTCCCTTTTTCGTGCGTTTCATGCTAAAATTTTGCATATAATCTGCATATTATCTACAATTGTAGTCGAGGTTTTAAATGACAGTGATACATGATATTGTGGAAAATTGCAGTCAGACGCGATTGATATGGCCTCATTGACAATTCAGTTATGGTCGCATATGCATCATAAAACTTTGATGTTGTCTTAAACCCTTGTCACGTACCATTTTTTTTTTATAAATTAAAAGTATCATCCGCACGTAACTGTTGAGATTAATACCCTCGAAGTAACTGTGATCCATTTAAGGAGCCGCATACCATTTTTTAATACCCTGATTATAGTGCACTATTTTTTATTTAATTTTACATTTATGCATACTATTTCTTCATCATGTGATTCTCATACTACATTATGTCTTTTCACCTGCTATACATCTTCGAATATCAAATCTAGGACTGAAGTAACTATATTGTTTGTTGTCTTCCTCTTTGTCATAGTATGTATTTCCCTTTTCTAATATAAAAAAATGCAGGTACATTTGATGCAATTCTTAAAATGATCCGTTATGAAGGATTCCCAGGCTTTTATAAGGGGATGAGCACAAAGATAGTACAGAGTGTTTTTGCTGCTTCTGTATTATTCATGGTAAAGGAGGAGCTTGTTAAGGCTATCACAGTTATAGCAAATAAGAGCAAAAAAGTTGTATTATATTCAAGTAGTTAACTTGACTTTCTTCTTTTCGATATAGAACTAATACAAGTAGCTTATTCGTGAGGTGTTAGTTCAGTGGAAAAAGTTTAAATTTCTTTAAACACAATTGTAAAATATCATTAATGTTACTTTAATTAATAATAATATACGAGTAGATTAATATAATATACATGTTTGCCTCTACCTATATTGGTTATACACAGCTTTAGCTTATGGAATGGAGAATTCTTTACCAAATAATGGATAAAGTAAACTCCTCATGTTTAGATAAGCTATCATCTTTTTTTTTAGAAGGAAAGACGCTTATAGTATTTCATTTATAATCAAAGATTCAATACAACTGGCTATAGCATAATAAATTGAAGGGCTAGCTAATAATGTGGCCTCTCCAATGAGAGTATGAGCTACTGCATTGGCTTGTCGCCTAATAAACTCCACCTGAGAGTTGGAAAATTTGGAATGAAAAATAGAGCAAGAAGCTGCAATAATATGACCAAACTCAGATTCCTCTTTCCTAATTTTTGAGTCAACTTCAAAATCAATGTTGTCCATTTGCATATCACTCAACCACTGTATTGCATGAAACAAACGTACAACTTCTCCCACCTCGACATTGTACACTCCCGCAAAGCTAATGGTTTTGGCAAGAACAAAAATACCTTCATCATCCTGAAGACAAATACCAACGCCGGTGCGAATATGAGCGATAGAAAAAACCGCATCGATGTTGTTGAAATTGACTCAAAATTTGATGGATGAAGAATATTGTTGCTAAAAATATAAATGGTTTGTTTCAAATATATTTTGTGTTTCCAGAAGATTGTTGTTGAAAATATATTTATGGACAATAAATATATTTGTGTACCGTATGAAGGAAGATTTGATGCAAATATATTTTTAAAGGGAATATTCGATGCAAATATATTTTGAGGAAAATAAAATATCTTCAGCGTGATATCCGTTCCAAATTTATGATTTATATTTCTCTAGTTATAGAGATCTTGTATCTCATGAAATATGAGTAGAAAAACAAGGGTTTAGAAACCAACAACAAAACTAGAGTTTGTAGAGTCTTCTCTTGGCAACAAACACTGCGATTGGGATTGAATCACCATTGATTCACCTTGGAGGCACACTATTAGGATAGAGTCTCTTGGTCAAGGGAAGAGATTCATGACTTTGGGTAAAATTAGGTTTGAAGACTAATTCTTATAATATCTATTTTGTAAAGTTACTTATCATTATAGTGGAACGGAGAGCTGTTCTGTCCCCCATACTAGGTCAGTATTGGACCGAACTGGGTAAACAAATTTTCGTGTGTTGTCTCTCTAGTTCTCCTTTGTTTTTCTATGTTTTGCTTGTGTTTATAACTGTCACCCACGTTGTTTTGGCTGCTTGCTTAATTTTCTCTACACATCAAGTATTTTATTTGTGTGATTTTTAACGAATTCACTACAATTGGTGCCCACTGTGGGGCAAGGATCAAATCGATAATCAGGTACCATGAGTTCAAAGTGGGATATTGAGAAAATTACCGGAAGTAACGATTTTTGGTTATGGAAGGTCAAGATGGAAGCGATTTTTATAAAGCAAAAGTGTGCTTTGAAGGGTGAAGGTGTGTTACGGATCACCATGTCACAAGCGGAGAAGACCGAGATGGTGGACAAGGACAGAAGTGCCATTGTCTTGTGTCTCGGGGATAAAGTTTTAAGAGATGCAGCGAAGGAACCAACCACGACATCGATGTGGTCAAAGTTGGAGTCATTGTATATGACAGAGTCTTTGGATTATATGAAATTTCTAAAGCAACAACTCTACTCGTTCAAGACTATGGTGTCTTGTTGGGGTGATGAAGAAAGTGATGTTTCTTACCTTAGTAATGATGCCTTGTAGAGCGGTGGTCGTCTAGAGAGACGTTAACCACTCAACATCAGCCTGGAGAGGCGGTGGGAGGAATACTCATGGTCTGTCTGAAGAGGCGGAGGTAAGAATACTCGTGGTCAACATTTGAGGTGGAGTTGCAAGGTGAAAGTCATAGTGGATGTATACATTTTCTAGTTGAGATAGTGAAAGCTCATCTTGAGGTGGATTTGATGACACCGGGAATGGTACGACTATGGAGACCATGGGTGCTAGACTCTAGTTGTGAGCAACAAAATTCTTCAAGAAGACGGAAGGCATTCCAGAATTTGAAGAATGTATGGCATGACTTGTGTGATTACCTAAAAGACCAAGGGTGATTGAATGCAAGGAGATCTTCTAGGTAGTGGGAGACGTTACGTGGTTGAAGAGGGTTTGGTGTAGACTTGTAGAACTACGAAAAAAAAATCCTAGTGTAGTTGGATGCAAGAAACTTCAAGAAGGCGGAAGACATTCCGATGGTTGAAGAGGCAAAGGGTGGATGCTTGTGGAGCTCCATGATGTAGTTGGAAGCAAGGGAAGGTAAAACATGGAGAAAGCAGCAAAGTGATTGATGGTTAAATTGACATCATCACTAATTTAGAGTCAAGGTGGAGAAATGTTGAAATTGACTCAAAATTTGATGGATGAAGAATATTGTTGCTAAAAATAAAAATGATTTGTTTCAAATATATTTTGTGCTTGTAGAAGATTTTTGCTGAAAATATATTTATGGACAATAAATATATTTTTGTACCGTATGAAGGAAGATTTGATGTAAATATATTTTTCAAGGAAATATTTGAAGTAAATATATTTTGAGGAAAAAAAGAAACGTATCTTCAGTGTGATATCCGTTTTAAATTTATGAGTTATATTTCTCTATTCATAGAGATCTTGTATCTCATGAAATATGAGAGAGTAGAAAAACAAGGGTTTAGAAACCAATAACAAAACTAGAGTTTGTAAAGTTTTCTCTTGGCAACAAACACTGCGGTTGGGATTAAATCACCATTGATTCACCTTGGAGAAACACTCTTAGGATAAAGTCTCTTGGTCACATGAAGTGATTCAGGACTTTGGGTAGAATTAGGTTTGAAGACTAATTCTTGTAACCTTTTGATATGTCTTTTGTAAAGTTACTCATCATTATAGTGGACTGGAGAGCTGCTCTCTCCCTGAGACTAGGTCAGTATTGGACTGAACTGGGTAAACAAATTTTCTTGTGTTCTCTCTCTATTTCTCCTTTTTTGTTCTATCTTTTGCTTGTGTTTATAACTATCACCCACGTTGTTTTGGTTGCTTGATTAATTTGCTCCACATGTCAAATATTTTATTGGTGTGGTTTTTAACGAATTCACAACAGATGTTACATTTCATTCTACCGCTCGCAGCGTCTGCCAATTAATCTGGCAGGGTTTGACAATAACTAAAGGCTCAGAAACAACAGCTGCAACACTATCAGCATCATCAGACTGTTGCTGCATTCCTTAAGGTGCATGATGCACCGCCGCTCTCAGACCATTTGTAAGCTCCCAATCCTCTAGCAGGTCCCTTACTCGCTCAATCACAACTGTACACGTATCCGTTACATCCTCCCACACCTTTAAATCATAGTGTTTCCACAAATTCCATAAAATCATAGCCAAACGTTTGGCCTGCACATTAGAAAGGTTCTGCAATAGTAAGAAAATAGTCTCTTCGGCCATATGAGCAGAAGGAATAACGAATTCGATATCAACCCATAAACCTGCCCTTGTCCAGACTTAGATCACAAAAGGACATGCAAAGAAAAGATGAGCAAAGTCTTCTTGGTTGGAGTCACAACTAACACAGTCAGTTGGACATTGAACCCTCTTATCATGAAGTCTAACCCGGGTTGGCAAACAACCCTAACACATACGCCAAACCAAGTTCTTCACCTTGGGTGGGACTTTAAGTCTCCGAATTCCAGTCCAACAGCTCGTCCTACGAAGATGCGATAAGTCAATGAGTTCGTTCATACATAAACAATAAGCACTCCGAACCGAATAATGACCGTGTTTTTCGGATTTCCAAATCGTACGATCTTGTTGAACCTGGTCAAATAGCGGAGTTCTTAAAATCATAATCGCAATATTGTCACTGAAAACCTGTCGAACAACAAGTTCATTCCACTACTTCACATAGGGATCCATAAGACTATTAATAGAGGTTTGATGTACAAAATGTGCCCTGTCGATACTACCATCAATACTTTCACCGTTGCACAACCAAGGCTCATTAACAAGAGAAATGTTGTTACCTGAATCAATACTCCACCGAGCTCCATCGCGAACAATAAAACGAGCCTGGAGAATGAAGGTGAGAAAAACACAAGAAGGGGGGGTTGAATTGTGTTCTCAGAAACTTTTTCGTTCCTTACGTTGAAGAACTGTTCTCAGGTTCAGAGTCTGAAGTAATTCAG